>Ga0265337_1000265_pt1 | contig 28451 bp, 17 predicted proteins | sample 42122metaG_FD_192441 | JGI IMG/M metagenome (GOLD analysis project Ga0265337, IMG submission 192441) | Rhizosphere microbial communities from Carex aquatilis grown in University of Washington, Seatle, WA, United States - 4-21-22 metaG | ecosystem: Host-associated > Plants > Roots > Rhizosphere >... | reverse complement strand
AACAGATGGGTGTTGAAGTCTGAAAAGGGCGCAGCAGCGGAATGTAATGTGAAATGGCCATAAAGATAACTCGCATCGTTCGCAAACTGAACATCCACGAAGTTAATGGGGTTGCCATCCACTGTTCCGTGGTAGGCCCACGGCACATCGACCCAATCTGAAAAATCTCCATCAATCGAGATGGTTCGGTAAGTCCCGCTCACGCCATTGGTTCCCGCCACGGCGGAAAGCGTCACTATGTTTGTATCTTCATGGACAGGGACCGCACTGTCCTCGGCCCGCACCGCGAACGTGTAGCTCACGCCGTTGGTAAGACCGCCGACGGTGTATTCGTAGGGATAGACACCCGGCCCGGTTCCGGCGGCATAGCTGGCGGGCATCGCCGGAGTAACATGCGCCAGCTTTGTCGCCGTCGCGAAAGTGAATGTGGACTGGGTGGCATAATAAAGGTTGTAGTGGACCGGCCCGGTTTGATCGCGAGCGACGTCCCAACGCACCGTCACCGTTCCGTTGCCGCCAACCACCTCCTGCACTCCAATCCGTGGCGCAGGCGGAGTGGCGGATTGCGCCGCCGTGCTGTCCCACACCGGTGGTTGGGTGTCGGCATTGGTGGCCAGCCAGGTGCTGGTGCCGGTGTTGAAGGCGGCCGTCAGCGAAGGATCCGTGCGATAGAGCGGCCAGCCTTGAACTCCCATGCTCTCGATATAGTCCTGGTTGATGATGGACTGGGGCAATGGCGGAGAATGATCATATCCCAAGGCAATCATGGTGAACCCATCCGGACGACCGGCTTCCGCGTTGAGCTTCGGCGCATAGTCGAATTTGTTGTCTGCAAAAAATGGATTGGTCTGGTCAGAATTGTTACTGTCGGTAAAGTAACTTTCAAACATGACTATGCTCACATACGGTCGCAGAGTGTAGGCAAAGTGCTTGTAGTTGGGGTCGTAAAAAAACAGGCCGCGGTTGCCCAATAACAATTTAGCCGGGTAGTTGGTACTGATGCGTTGCACCAGCGTCTGCATTCCCGGAGCGGTCCATTCGTAGGTGGTCGCGCCGAAACTATTTGGCGCGGCCGTGTCAAGCGTATCGAGAAAAACTCCGTCGCAGTTGTATTTATTGCCCACGTTGGTGGTCAGGATTTCATCCAAACCCGCGTTGCCATCCGTGGCTTTTGTCATGCTCTTGATCGTGTTCCACCAGGCGGGCGCGCCGGCATTGACAAAATAACCGCCAAAGGTTGAATTTTGATCAGGAACACCGTTCGGACTGCTCTTGGTGTCCAGATAATACGAAGCATAGCCGGTTCCGCCGGGGGACGGCAGTCCAAGCGCGTTGGTGATGCTTGAAAGTGGAACATTGTCCGAAGCCCGCGGATCCACTCGCGGCCCCAATCCATCCCCGACCAAAGGCGCCCCAGGCCGGTCGTCCTCACCAATGGAGATGTACGCCAGCACCAATACATCATCGGAAGTGCCGGCAATGTTGTCCGGACCGCGGCGAATGGTGGCAATCTGCGCCGCGGTGATATTGCCCTGGGGATGCACGATCACCAGATGATAATTGTTCCGGGCAAAATCAACCTGGGTGGCGTTCCAATTGCCGTAATAAATCAAATACGGAGTGCTGGTGTTAAATCCCGGCACGGGACCATTGGCGCCGGCCAGCGCAGTGTTCACCCATAACCAGACCAAACCAACCACACGACTTGGGCGGGAGGTGAAAATGGCTTTCATTCGTTGGATTCGCAGACGTGTCATAATTCGATAAAACTTTGGTCAACGCAGGACCTCATCGCCTCGGACAATAACAGTCTTTCAAAAACTATTGGCGAGCAGGTATCGCGCTCGGTGTTACGGTGACGTCCAGCCGGCATGCCATTGCAGCGTCCACAAGGCGTTCAGTTTCACCGGATCTGTATGGCCATCATAAAACACAACATTGACCGATCCGGGTAAACCCGGGATGCTGGCCATGGTCCCAGGGAAATTCTTAGGCGCGCTTCCCGGGGGACGCCCGCCGTGTCGCGCAATGGTAAATCGCGTCATATATTCTTTCGTGCCATCTCCATTGTAAAGGTCCGTGGCTGGAGGCTTGGTTTCAATTGGCCATGCATCAATCCATACTGAGTCCGTGAAAAGCGGGACCTCGGAAGTCCTCAAAACCTTATCGCCATACTTCCAGGAATCAGGCGTTCCCATCAATGAACCATCCGACAAGGTATAATTTCCGGTGTAAAGCCATCCGTTATAGCCATAACTTCCCCAGTTCGTAGTCGTTCCGCCCGGCGCCCATTTCCACATCTGATCAGCCGTGCCATAGGCATCACCGGGGTAGAAATCTGGCTTCGTGGTGGGATCCTTGGCCAGCGGACAAGCCCTGACTGCATCCACGTGCCCATCATAATCCACAAGCAATGCCATCCAAAGATTGGCATTGGCCGTATATTGAAACGACCTGCCAAAGTCTCCGGCATACATGGCGTGCGCCAGACCGAGTTGTTTCAAGTTGCTGGCGCAAGAAATACTTTGGGCTCTCAATTTTGCACTGGAGAGTGCCGGCAATAACAACGCCGCCAGGATGGCAATGATGGCTATGACCACCAGCAATTCAATCAACGTAAAACCACAAGCCGATGATCTGAGCGGGGGGGTCGCCCGGCGATTTTGAATCGTATTACTCATTTTATTGCCCAAGGCTTGCGCTCATCCACCATGTGCCAACGTGCAGGAAAGCGGATTGGTTTTCAACTTCTATTCCCGGATCTGGCCCGGCAATGTTGGCAAAATCCGTCGCGATGGATCGAGAAGGAGCCGCGCAAACCCCAGCACGGCTCCTCCCCATACCTGCAAGTTTTACATTCCAAATCATTGCGACAAGCGGAAGAATTGGCCCGCGCCGGCAGCAGAGATGACATACGGACTCGTCGCCGCAGGCAGATTGGTCCACGAACCACCCAGCCTAGTTGAATATTGCAACGTACCCGGCGGATCCCAAGTCACGGCCGCCCGGCCGCCAGAGACCGGGGCGATGGCAAGTTTGCCCAAGGGCAAAGAGGGCACGTTTATGATGTTGGCATCGGTGTAGGAAATGACGCCGCTGCCTGGCGCTTGATTTTCCACAACAAAGCTTGGGGTCATTCCCTGGAATATGAAGTTAATCGCATTCGTCGGAAAGACGGGCGTGCCGTCCTGCCCGAAGGTGGCCGCCCGGGACAATTGAAATTCAAAATTGGTCCCCGGCGCCGCAGGCAGGCAAAGCCAGTTTAATCCGTTGATGCCGAAACCATCGTTAAAGGTTCCATTTTTCTCCTGATAGCTGTAACCGCTTTGCACCAGCATGTCGGAACCAATGGCGGAATAACCGGTCGCCGGATCGTTATCCGTATCAAAGAACATGTTGACATAATACGGAAACTGGCCGGAAGCCGGATCGATATCCGTCCAGAGAGTGACGCGGAAAAAGTAGTAATTCGCATCGTTATAAACATAGATGTCCTTGAAATCAGCGGCGTTGGAATTGCCACTCGGCGCGCCGGTACTATAAACCGGGGTCAAGCCGGTCCAGTCATCCATTGTTCCATCAATGGTGATATCGCGTGCGAAGGACACCGTGGCATGCGCAACGTTACCGAAAAGGTCCGCCACACCGTTGATCGTCAGCGCATAGACCATTCCGAAAGCCAATGGGGCACTCGTGGTGAGTGCAACTTGCGTGGAATCGGTTGGATTGATGACCGCACTGGACACGCTCACCCCACCGCTCAACCCGTAGTGAGCGGCGTTGTTTGCGGTGGTGGAATCCACGGGTTCGGAGAATTTAACGACAATCTGACTGGAACTTGCGACAACCCCTTCCACGGCGGGTGGAATGGCATCGAGCAATACCACCAGTGAAGCCGTGCGGCTGTTGGTTGAACTGGCCGGGTTGCTGATCGTCACCGAGTAATTGCCGGCATTCGTCGGCACGGGAAATCCAATGGTGTAAAAGGCGTTCGTTGCCCCGGGAATGGGATTGCTGTTTTTGAACCATTGGTATTGCAACAACGGAGATCCTGTAGCTGCTGCATTCAGAGTGACCGCCCTGCCCTCCACCACAAACTGGTCAGCGGGCTGTGTCGGGTCGCTGATGACCACCGGCGTGTTGGTGACCGTAAGCAGCGCCGCCCGCGTGGTGTTGGTTGCCAGGGAGTTGGCTGTCCTCAAGGAGTAACTTCCCGCGTCATTGGTCAATACCAATGGGATCGTGAGTGCCACATTGGTTGCGCCAGCGAGGCTGGATCCATTTTTCAACCATTGGTAACTCAACGGCCCGCTGCCGATCACGTCGGAAATGAACGTCACGGATTGCCCGGCGAGCACCGTTTGATCAGCAGGCAGGTTGGTATCCACAACGAGCACCGGGTACTGTGACGCGGCGGTCAACGACAAACCAAAGACCATGTCTGAACTGCTGCTCGCCTCCTGGTGCGTCTCGACTTCAAGAATGTTATCGCCAATTACCAACGGCCCGGCGGGAACGCCAAAAATATCCGCATGACCGGCCGGCGAATTGGTGCTGGTCGCGCTGGTGGCAAAGCCGACAGTGCCGGCGGGCATGCGCACCCGTCTGACTTCCGCGCCATTCAAGTAATAGACCGCCCCGTCACTCAAGTAGTTGGTCACCACGAAGGCGATGTTGTTCGCCAGGTTGTTCCAGGCAAAATGAGTGCGGAAATAATAGGTATTTTGACCGCTGGAAGTCAGGGCAGTGCGGATGGCGGGATAAGCGCCCGGAGCCGGTGTGTAGCCGAACAGTCCGTTGCCCGAAAACCACGGGGCTTGCGTATCGTCGTAAGCCAGATCGAGCCAGGCCGTACCCAGATCGGTCCCGGATTGATTTACCCGCCAGGAATTGTTCGTAAGCGTAATCAACGGCAGGTTGGTGGTTAACACCGCCGGCGGCGTTGCGAACGTGTAACTCAGCGCCCCGTAATTGGCAAACGAGGGCAACGAGTCGCCGCCTCCGGTCTCGGAAGCAAGCTGGACTTCAATCGTGGCATTGTTGAGCAGTGAAACTCCGGTGAATGCGCCGGCAACTCCTGTGACGCTTCGTGAGATTCTGAATTCAAAGTTGGTTCCCGGAACCGCAATGGCTCCATAGGCAACATCTCCATTGGTGAGCGTTCCTTCATTGAACCCGCCACCGGCCTCTTGATATGCCTGATCGCCGATAATCATCAACGACGAACCAAAGTTCAGGTTTCCAAACGGATGGAAACCCGTGCTGCTGTTGTTGTCGTTATCAAGCCAGATGTATGTGTTCCCTAGAAATGGATTCGCCGGTTGCTTGAGCGTGAAACGGATGTAAAGGTAGTTGGCGTCGTTGGCCAGATAAACGTTTTGAAAGTCAACGCCGCTTGGGTTGTTCACTCCATCCTCGTCGGTGTAGGCGGGCGCAACGCCCACCCAGTCGGAAACATCGCCATCAATCGTAATATTTTTGAATGTTCCAGCGAGAGCGCCCGTACTGCACGCGCAGGCAAGCCCAATTCCCAATAGTAGCTTTCCTAGGTTTTTGGTTTTCATGTGTTTGGTTTTTTACTTGATCCACGTTGGATGCAATGCTTTCCAGTATTTACCGGTTAACCGTTCGCGCTGGAATTTTTCCGCGCCAGAAGCAACCTGCCTGCAAAAAACAGCAAACCAAACCCGGCAAGCGCAAACGTGGTTGGCTCCGGCACCGGAGCAAAAGTATAGCTGAGGGCTCCGTAATTGGGAAAAGAAGGCAGGGAATCGCCGCCTCCCGTTTCAGAAGCCAGTTGAACTTCAATCGTGCTGTTATCGAGCAACGGAACCCCGGCGAACGCGCCAGCAACACCCGTGACGTTTCTGGCAATCCGGAATTCAAAGTCGGTCCCGGGAATCGCGCTGGCCCCATAGGCAACGTTGGCGTCGGTCAACGTTCCCTCGTTGAAGCCGCCACCCGCCTCCTGATACGCCTGGTCGCCAATGATCATAACTGATGAACCGAAGTTCGGGTTTCCAAACGGGTGAAAACCTGTGGAACTGTTGTTGTCATTGTCGAACCAGAGGTAAGTGTTCCCCGCTGAAATCGGATCCGCCGGCTGCATGAGCGTAAAACGGATGTAGAGGTAGTTGGCATCATTGGCCAGGTAGACGTTCTGGAAGTCAACGCCACCCGGGTTGTTCACCCCGTCCTCGTCGGTGTAAGCGGGCGTTATGCCCGCCCAGTCGGAAGTATCGCCATCAATCGTGATATTCGCAAACGTTCCGGCAAACGCGTTGGCGCCGCAGGCGCAAACGAGTAAACATGTCTGAATTTTTTTGGTTTTCATGTGGTTTTGGGCTCTCTTTTGAATGTCTGTTGGTTGTTTTTGAAATTACAAGACGCCCCCGTTTAATGACTGGATGAAATTCACCTCGTTTGTCCAGTAGGACGGCAGCGTATCATACGGGTTGGGAAGCGCGTCGTCGGTGATGTAAATCCAACCCGTGTTGCCGCTCAGGGCAACGTTCACATAGTTGGACATTGTCGTTGCGGTCGCCACAGCGTAGGGAAGGTGAACAAACTGCTGCGCGGGATATTTTGCGACCCAACTGGATGTGGTCCAGCTGATATAATTGGCGCCAATATCCTCAAAAATCATGAAGCTGTCGGCCGTGGGGCGCGTGATATAATCTTCCTGTGTGTTGGAACCGGGATTGCCGGTGACGCTGTAATTCGTGCCTTTGGCTTTGATGTATTGGTAAAGGGAGTCGTAATAGTTAAGATGGCGAGTGTTTTCATCATTCGTCATTTCATCAATGAAGAATCCATCCACCGTATAAAACGAAAGGTAACGGTTAATGTCCGTCTCCACAGTCGACAGTGAGCGCTGACCATAGGAAGTGTGAACGTAACCCATAACCTTGCCGCCAGCCTGGTGCAGATTGGCCAACGCTTGGACATAATTGCTGTCCCGCGAGCTGCCTGGACCGCTGTTCGGATTCATAACGGCGACCAACGGCACACGCGTAGCGGCGAAATTGAGTGAATCCCAATATCCGCCGGGTGACGGATAAAAATAAGCCGGCACCATGATGCCAAGCGGCGAAGCGAACGCGTAATGAAGCGTTCCGTAATTGGCCCATGAAGGCAGGGAATCGCCGCTTCCTGTCTCCGAACCCAGCTGAACTTCAATTGTCTTGTTGGTGAGCAAGGGGGTTCCTGAAAAACTTCCGGATACGCCGGTGACATGACGCGATATCTTGAATTCAAAGTTGGTTCCCGGAATCGCACCAGCTCCATAAACGACACCCGCATTGGCGAGCGTTCCTTCATTGAATCCGCCACCAGCCTCCTGATATGCCTGATCGCCAATAATCACCAGCGATGAACCGAAGTTAAGATTTCCAAAGGGATGAAAGCCGGTGGAATTATTGTTATCATCATCAATCCAGATATAGGTGTTCCCCGGCGTAATGGGATCCGCCGGCTGCTTGAGCGTGAACCGGATGTAGAGATAGTTGGCATCGTTGGCCAGATACACATCCTGAAAGTCAACGCCGCCCGGATTGTTCACCCCATCCTCGTCAGTATAGGCAGGCGCAATCCCCGCCCAGTCGGAAGTATTGCCATCCACGGTGATTGATCGAAACGTGCCGGCGCGGGCGCTGCTGATGAATGCGCATCCCGCACTGATCAGAATTGCCAACATCTTGAGTTTTCCGGCCTTCATATTTTTATACTTTTCCCGGATTGGGCCGATAGTTTCTGGTTGCTTGAACAACAAAAGCTTAAGCGCGCGAAAGCACGCCACTCCGGCACCCGCTGAAGAGCATGCGCCGGTTATTTTTGCCTTGTGCACCATCCATTGAAGCAATGTTTATCATCGTGATAAGACCGTGTCAAGCATTAATTATCACATGATAAATTGGGATATTTCCGAATATTGCAAGCGATTGGAAGTGGGTCATCTTAATTCGGGCCGATTTTCGCTTGCGGGGGATTGTTGCATCAGGAATTTGCGTAAAGTGCGGCGCCCCACTGAGAAACGGTGTTCTTTTTAATGAACTCGACGCCGCTGTTACGGAGAAACGTCTTCGATATATTTTCACCACCAATCAACTCACGTTACCGCTAGCCGGCATTGGAGAAACATCCGCCGGCCGGCCAGGCATCCGGTGATTACAAGGTGTGCCGGAAGCAAAACCTTCGCCCATGGCCCGGCAGCAACCAGAGGGACAGCCCGATGAAAAAGAGTTTTCCGGCAGCTTATGGAAGATGAAGACCTCGCCGGTACCGCAGCCGCAATCAAATTTTACCATGGAAAATGGAATCGCCAGTCCGATTGAATGGCCAGCGCGCACCGGTCCACCAGGCTCATGACCGGTTTTTGTAAAACCAAGGACAAGGACCGGCGTATCGCGATGAAGCATCATCGTCGCCCCGACATCTTTTGCCCATTGACGCCGACGGCATTAAACTGTCTATTAAACCCGAGCCATGCGTCAACCGAGATCAATGGTCGACGGAATCAGGCAGCGTATCCGGAAGTTTTAATGCGCTGATGAAACTCTCCCATTCCCAGGCTCTCCAGTCGTTCGCGCGCCGGCTGCAACGGGTGTCTCTTCTCCGCACCGGACTCCAGATGGCGACCCTTTGGTTGTTCGTCTGGGGAGTCATCGTGCTGGTGGTGCGGATTTCCGGGATGCAACAAACCGGGTGGCTGCCCTTCGGCATCCTGGGCTGCATTCCGCTGGTATTGGTGGCGGGTATACGACAACGCTCCCGCCAGCCAGCTTTTGCCAGGATCCGGGCCGGTTACGACCGTTTGAACGCCTGTGGGGGCGTCATCATGGCCGAGGAGGCCGCCGACATGACCGCCTGGCAGGCTCACCTTCCGGACGCCTCCATTCCCAAACTCCGCTGGCGCAGCGGCCCGACGATGCTGTGGCTGGGCATCTCGGTCCTGTTTGTGGCAGTGGCTCTGCTGCTGCCGGAACGCCTCACCCGGTTTTCCATCCGTCGGCCGCTGGAAATCGGCCGCCTGGTGGACCAGTTGCAGGCGGAGGTTCAGACGCTCCAGCAGGAAAAAATCGTCGAGGACAAAAAGGCCGAGGACCTCCAGAAGCAACTCGCGCAGCTCAAGCAGGATTCCTCCGGTTTCGATCCGGACAAAACCTGGGAGGCGCTCGATCACATCAAGCAGGCGGATGCCGATGCCGCCCGGTCGGCGGCGGAGGAAGCCTTGAACAAGATGGCGGAACTGGCCCAGGCGGAGACGCTGGCCCAGGCCATGGCCCAGGCGGCGGATTCGGGCATGAGCGAAGCGAACGCCACCGAGGCCGCGCAGGATCTGGCGTCCCTGTTGAACGCGGCAAAACTTGAAGACGGAATTTTGAAAGGCCGGATTCCACCGGAACTCCTGGCCGGCCTGGATGGTTTGAACAAGGAGCAGATGGAGAAACTGTTGCAGGCACTCGAGCTGAACAAAAATTCGCTGGGCCTCACGCTGAGCAATCTGGCGAACCTGAAGTTGATTGACCCGGCGTTGCTGGCAAAATGTGCGAGCGCCGGGCAATGCCACAATCCCGGGGCGCTGGCGGACTATTTGTCCACCTGCACAAACGGCTGTGATGCGCTGGCCGAGTGCGAGTGGTTGGGCAAAGGCGGACCGGGCGGTGGCGGACCGCCGGCGCCGATGACGTGGGACAACAACACTTCGGAAAAAGATACAAAATTCCAGGAACATGCGCTGCCGCCGGCGTCACAACTTTCGGACGCCCAGCTCGTCGGCGTGAGCAAGACGGCGCCGGAATTGACCGACAACCATGTGACTGCCGCCTCCGGGGCGCTGGACAACACGGCCGCCAGCGGCGGCTCGGCCCATTCGCAGGTGATCCTCCCGGAACACCGGCAGGCCGTCCGGAATTTTTTCAAACGGGACAATTAAAAAATTATGCCTGATACCATTCTCAAACCGGAGGAACTGCAACCGGCCGCGGATCTCATACGCCAGACCCTGGAACAACTCGACCGCATCCTGCTCGGACGCCGGGAACTTCACCGCCTGGTGCTGATCGGCATCCTGAGCCGCGGCCACGTGCTGCTCGAGGGGTTGCCCGGCCTCGGCAAGACCGCCCTGGTCCGGACCATCGGCCAGGTCCTCAAACTCGATTTCAAACGCATTCAGTTCACCCCGGATCTGATGCCCGGCGACGTGCTGGGCACGCACATCCTGCAGGAAACCTCCGCCGGCAAACGCGAACTCGCCTTCCAGCCCGGACCGGTTTTCACCAACATCCTGCTCGCCGACGAGATCAACCGCGCCTCACCCAAGACCCAGTCGGCCATGCTGGAAACCATGCAGGAAAATTCCGTGACGCTCCTCGGCACCACCCGCCTGCTGCCCCAGCCCTTCTTCGTTCTCGCCAGCCAGAACCCGATCGAACTCGAAGGCACGTATCCCCTGCCCGAGGCTCAGCTCGATCGCTTTTTGTTCCGCCTGCTGTTTGACAGCGTGGATACGGAGGTCCTCGACCGGATCATTTCCGAGCGGCGGCGCGGCGAATTGCCCACCCCCACCTGGCAGATGGAACGCAGCCAGTTGGAAACCCTTTTTCAGACCATGGGACGGATTTACCTGCCGCGGCCCGTGTCGCGTTACATCGCCCGGCTGGTTTCGGCAACGCATCCCGGCAATGCGGAAGCCACCGAACCGGTCAACCGCTATGTTTCCTACGGCGCGTCGCCTCGCGCCGCCATCGCCATCGCCGAAGCAGCGCGGGCCCACGCGCTGGTGGCCGGAAGGCCAAGCGTGGGTTTCGAAGACGTAAAGGCCGTCACCGCGCCGGTGTTGAACCACCGGCTCATCCTGAATTATCAGGCCCGTTTCGACCGGATGAACAGCTCGAAGCTGGTCGCCGAACTGCTCCGGGAGCTCGATGAAACCGGATTGAACCTGCCGAAGGACGTGGAACTCGCCACCACCTGAAACTATGGAATGGGGACAATGGATTTGCCGGCGCTGGATCAGCATCGCCGCCCTGTCGGCCCTGATCACGGCCCCGTGCGCCGCCGAGGAGTTCGGCGACATCACGGTGGCGCCGCAGACGATGTATTCCGGCAATACCTTCCACGGTTACGCCGAAATGCGCGTCAGCCTGGAGAACCGCTCAATGAGCCGGACGCACGACGTCACTCTGGTCTTTCCGAATCGCGCCTGGGACAACGGCAACAGCATCGGCCGTTTGTCGCGCACGGTGACCCTGGCGCCCGGCGCCCGGGCGATGGTGCCGCTCCTTCAACCGCCACTCCCGGCAAATGGGGATGGCTCGATCCGCGTGGAAGTGGACAATCACGAGGAGGGAAAGATCCACGCACCGAACGCCAACGGTCACATGAACCGGTACAGCCGGGGTGGACCGCCCGTGGTGTTCATCAGCCGCAGCCTGGATTCCGAGGCCGTGGAACGCGTCTTCAACGCCAATCACGGCGCGTTCACCGCGGAGATGGCCACCGGGGCGCCCGATGCCGGCGGCCGCGGCGGACCCCAGACCAAAACCTGGATGCCGGACACCCGGGAATACGGAAAAACCAACTGGCTGGAACTGGATTATGCCACCCCGCTGGTCGTCGATAAAATCAGGATTTACCACACGTCATCCACGCCGCCAACTGGAGAAATCCGGGTGACCGGTGTTTCAGGAACCAATCTGCTCCGGCTGCCCTTGTCGGCCGGAAGACCCGTCCCGGGTGTAATGCAGGCGATGGAGTTTTCATTCGCCATGACCGGGGAGACGGTAAAAACCATACGGCTGGATTTCGGGCCCACACCCCCGTACGACATCGGCATTGACGCGGTGGAAATCTCCGGACCGGCGGGCAGCGCCTGGGCCGCGCAGGCCCGCGCCAGCAGCGACAACAGCGCACAAGCCTCCAGCTACACCCGCGGCAGCCCTGAAGACGATTCCACCGAAAGCCTGCGGGCGGAACTGCCCGTTCCGGCCTGGAGCGAAAACTGGCTGGCGTACACCCCATTTGATGCCATCGTGCTCGACGCGGCGGATTTCGATTCCATGTCGTCGGGGGTTCTGGCCGCCGTCGGGAACTACCTGCAGGCCGGCGGAAACCTGTTTGTTTTTGGCCGGGGCGATCTGCCCCGAACCTGGCCTTGCTCGCAAAAAAAACAGCTGGAGAATGGCGTCGAATATCGCGTCGGACTGGGAACCTGCCTGCTGGCGCCGACAAAGGATTTTTCCGCCCTGAACCCGAAAACGATCGAGCATCTGCGCAACACCGTAAACCTCGCGGCCCATTACTGGCAATCACTGCCCGATGACAGCAGCGCAGCCAATGCCGTGTTCTCGGTCGTCGAAAACGTCAAAGTCCCCGTGCGCGGCATCGTGTTCGTCATGCTGGCCTTTGTGGTCGCCATCGGACCGGCCAACATCATTCTGCTGAACCGGCACAAACGCCGGACCTGGATGTTGTGGACCATTCCTGCCATTTCCCTTGCCACCACCCTGGTGGTTTTCACCTACAGCCTCCTGCGGGAGGGCATCACCCCCGACACGCGTATCACCGGCCTGACGGTGCTCGATCAGGCCGGCCATCATGCCACCACGGTGGGTGCGATGGCGTTTTACTGCCCGCTCACGCCCAACGGCGGATTGCGATTCGATTATGTCACGGAGGTGACACCGCTGGTGCATGTGGGTTACGACCGGGCCGGCTCGAGCCGCGAAGTGGACTGGACGCAGGCGCAGCAGTTCCGGCGCGGCTGGGTGTCCGCCCGCGTCCCGGCGCATTTTCACGTGCGCAAATCCGAATCCCGCCGCGAACGCCTGCAGATTGAAAACCATGCCGGACAACTGCAGGTGGTCAACGGCCTGGGAGCACCGATCAAATCGCTGTGGCTGGCCGACACCGGCGGAAAAATTTACCATGCCGGCAACATTGCCGCCGGGCAGACCACCAGCATCGTTTCATCCGGCAACTCGCAGGTCTCCGACCAGCTCGGCGCGGGCGAATTTCTCCGGGAAATCGGTTTTGCGACACAATCCACGTGGCTTAGTCATCCGGAGAAATTTCTACTACCGGGCACCTACGTCGCCGAACTGGAGGGGAACCCGTTCGTCGAGAATGCGCTGGGCTCCGCCGCCAGCCCCAAACGCACCCGAACCACCGCCGTGGTTTACGGCATCCTCGATTCACCCGAAAACCCATGAAAGTTGAGGTCAAACATTTGCGGAAGGAATTCGGCAAGACTGTCGCGGTGGACAATATTTCCTTCAGCTTCGATTCCGGCCACATCTTTGGTTTTGTCGGGCCGAACGGCGCGGGCAAGACCACCACCATGCGCATCATTTCCACCCTGGAAGAGCCGACCGGCGGCGATGTGCTGATCAACGGGATCTCGATCTGCGAGGAGCCGGAACTGGCCCGCCGCACCGTGGGCTATGTGCCGGACACCCTCCCGGCTCACGCCGACATCACCGTCCATGAATATCTGGATTTTTACGCGCGGGCCTACGGGCTCAGGGGGCAAAAACGAACCCAGGCCGTCGCCGCCATCGAGGAATTCACCAATGTCATCGACATCCGCGAAAAAAACCTCAAGGCGCTCTCGAAGGGCATGAAGCAGCGGGTCAGTCTCGGCCGGGCGCTCGTTTATGACCCGGATGTCCTGGTTCTCGACGAACCGGCCGCCGGCCTTGACCCCCGGGCGCGGGTGGAATTGCGCGAACTGCTGATGCTGCTGGCCGGGCGCAAGAAGGCCATTCTCATCAGTTCGCACATCCTCACCGAGCTGACGGAAATCTGCAACGGTGTGGTGATCATCGAACGGGGAAAGATTCTGGAGACCGGCACGATTGACGACGTGCTGAAAAAGAGCGCGCCGCGGCGCACGGTGGCGGTCCGCCTGCTCGACGGCCAGACCCCGCAACTGCTCAAGGAACTGCTGCAGATGCCTTACGTGGCCAACGCCCGCAATGTCGCCGGCGAAATTCATTTTGAACTCGCCGGGGACGAATCCGCCGCCTGTGACATCCTCGGCGGACTGATCGCCAAAAAATTCAAAATCACCGAATTCCGCCAGACCAAGGCCAATCTCGAGGACATCTTCATGACCATCACCAAAGGAGGCGTGCAATGAATATTCGTAAGCACTCAACTTCCAACATATCACATCGAACGCCCAATTTTCCGTGCGGGTTAACCGGCGTTGCCTTGGATGTTGGGCGTTGGATGTTGAATGTTGAATGTTTCCCAACCCCTCATAGTTCATGACCACGGCATTCATCAGACTGAAATCCCACTTCACCGGCTGGCGGGGATGGGAGTTGAACCCGGTTGTTATCAAGGAATTGCGCCAGGCCGTCCGGAGCTGGGCGGTCACCGGGGTATTGCTGCTGTTTCTCCTCGTGCTCCTCATTTCCTCCCTGACCTTTCTCGTCAGCCAGAGTCTCGATGAAGGCGCGAATGAGGGGCTGGGAGGAAGAATGTTTGAGATGTTTGTGAGCATTCTCGCCGCCGCCAGCATCCTGTTCATCCCGCTTTACATCGGCATCCGCCTGGCAGCGGAACGACAGGAGTCGAACCCCGACCTGCTGTACGTCTCCACTCTCACGCCGGGACAAATCATCCGGGGAAAATTTCTCTGCGGGGCCTACATCACGGTCCTGTTCTTCAGCGCCTGCATGCCGTTCATGGCGTTTACCAACCTGCTGCGGGGCGTGGACCTGCCGAGCGTGTTTTTCATCCTGTTCGTCCTGTTTCTGGCGGTATGCGCCCTGAACCAGCTGGCCATCTTCCTGGCCTGCCTGCCCTTGAGCCGCCCGTTCAAAATCCTGATGGCGCTGTACGGGGTCTTTCAGTCCTTCTGGATCATCGTGCCGCTAGTGTTCTTTTCCTTCAGCATGATGGGTTCCGGCATCGGGGCCCGGATGGCCGACCATAATTTCTGGATTGGCACCGCCACCGTTGTCGCGTCCGGGCTCGCGGCCGTCGGACTGTTGTATGTCCTGTCGGTGGCCCTGATATCACCTCCTTCCGCCAACCGGGCGCTGCCGGTGCGCGTGTACATCACGCTCGTCTGGCTGCTGGGAGGACTGTTGAATCTGGGCTGGGTCTGGCAGATGAAGGATGCGCGGCTGATCTACGTCTGGGTGTACCTGACGTTTGCGCTGATGATGTTTGCGCTGCTGGTGACCATCAGCAATTCCGATCATCTGAGCCGGCGCGTCAGCCGGCGCATTCCCGCGTCGGGGGCCGCCCGGGTTCCCGCCTTTCTCCTTTTCAACGGCGCCGCCGGCGGCCTGGTCTGGGTGGCACTGATTCTGGTCCTGACCTATGGGGCCGCCAGGGCGATCCTGATCCTGAACGGGACCCGTTTTCCCGCCACCGGCACGCTGGAGGCCGAGGACCGGCATTGGTTTGTCGCCACCGCCGCCTATGCCTTCGCCTATGCGTTGCTGGGTTTGTTCCTGCACCGCCGGTTCCTGGCCGCACGCCCGGCCAAACTCGCCGGCCTGCTGGCGGTCATGCTGGTCGGCGTCTGGGCCGTCCTCCCCAGCATCGTGCTGTTCTTCCTGAACCAGCTTTCCTGGAAATCCGTCGATGGCCTGCAACTCGGAAACATTTTCAATGTGTTCTATCTGCTCGACGACAGCCGCAGCTTTTATCACACGTGGTTCGCCCTGGCCTGGCTCGCCGTGATGATTTTGATCAATGCGAAATGGTTCTGGACGCAGGTGAAAAACTTCCGCCCGCCGCCGCTTCACGAGCCGCCCATCCTGGAATAATCGCGACTGCATGGACCCCGCCATCCGACAGGCTTTGAACCACGGCGAGCGCCTTGGCGGCCGTTACGCGCTCCAGATCCCTCAGGTGGCCGCCAGCGGCTGGACCGGCTCCCGGTCGGGAAGGCGCACCGGCAGTTCGATTGATTTTCAGGACTATCGGGAGTACGAACCCGGCGACGATTTGCGTTTCATCGACTGGGGCATCTACGCGCGCAGCGACCGGCTGACCGTAAAATTGTTCCGCGAAGAGGTCACCCCGCACCTGGATCTGATCCTGGACGGTTCGCGCTCGATGAACCTGGAAAATACCGCCAAGGCGGAGGCCGCCGCCGGAATCGCCGCGCTGCTCGCCGCGGCCGCCACCAATGCCCAATGCACCCGGTCCGTCTGGCTTTCCGGCGAAGGGTTTCAACGCCTGCCCAATGATACCAGCCCGTCCTCCGCCTGGGACAGCCTGGAATTCAACAGTCAGCGCACACCCGAACAGTCATATGAAATTCTTGCCCCCAAATTCCGCCGCCTGGGCGTGCGGGTGCTCGTCAGCGACCTGCTCTGGCCGGGCAACCCGCTGCCAACCCTGCGCCGGCTCCGCGACGGCGCGGCCGCCCTGTTCGTCATCCAGCTGCTGGGCCGGGACGACGTGAATCCGCCCGAACACGGCAACCTCCGCGCGGCGGATTGCGAAACCGGCGAGGAGATTGAAATCTATATTGACGCCACGGTGGCCCGGCAGTACGCCGGAAACCTCGCCCGGCTGCAACAGTCCTGGGCCGACGCCTGCCGTCAATGTGGCGCGCGCATGACCACCCTCGTGGCCGAGGAATTGGAACAATCGCTCGGCGAACTGGAGTCCATTCAACTGCTGGCGCCCGCGTGAAGATGAAACCGCCCGCCGCATGATTCCGTTCCTCACTTATCCGCTGGCCCTGCTGGCCCTGGCCTCACTGCCCGCGCTGGCCGCCATTTATATTCTGCGAAACCGCTTTCGCCGCCGGCCGGTCTCCAGCCTCGTGTTGTGGCGTTTTAACGTCCAGTCCAAACCGGGCGGCGCCAAAATCCACCGGCTGCAGCTTCCCCTGCTCTTCTTTTTGGAATTGCTGGGGCTGCTGCTGCTCGTCGTGGCCGCCGCCGGACCGCACTGGCAGCTGCCGCAATCCACCCGCCCGCTCATCGTCGTGCTGGACGATTCGTTTTCCATGCGTGCCGTTCACCATGACCTTTCCGCCCAGGCCCGGGCGGCGGATTTTCTGGAAAAACTTTTCCACCAGCCGCCGCCGTCCACGCGATTCATCCTGGCGGGTACCCAGCCGCGTCTGCTCGACGCACCAGTCCGAGGCTGGCCGGAAGCCGCCAAACTCCTGGCGCAATGGAAGTGCTGGTCGCCGGGCGCGGCAATCGATTCCGCCATCACGCTGGCCGCGGAAATCGGCAGGCAACAGGCGAACATCCTGGTCCTTACCGATCATGGACCCGCCGACGAAAAAATTTCCAATCCGCGCCTGGAATGGCGGGCCTTCGGCGCGCCCCTCGACAATCTGGCCATGGTCAACGCTTCGCGCACCGCCTTTGGCGACCAGGACCGTTGCCTGCTGGAAATTGCCAACTATTCCGGCGAGTTGCGGACCGCCCAACTGCTCGTGCAGGCCGGTTCCAATGATGTCCAACGCACGACCCTTTCCATCGGCGCCCGCGGTGAACAACGGCTGGTTTTCAACATTCCGGCAGCCACTCCGTTGCTCCGGGCGTCGCTTGAGCCTGATGCTTTGGTGGAAGACAACGACGTCCGGCTGCTCCCGCCCGTTCGCAAGCGGGTGCGGGTGCAGGTGGCGCTCACGAACGCGGCCTGGAGCAGCTTGATCAACCAGACCCTCGAAGCCACGGGCTTGCGCGCCGCCATTTCCGACCAGCCGGAACTGGTGATCCACGAATCCGATACGATGGCCGGCAGCAATTCATGGAGTCTGCGCTGGTTGAGCCCGGCCGGAACGACCGCTTATGTCGGCCCTTTCATCCTGGATAATTCGCATCCGCTTGCCATGGGCCTCACGCTGGAAGGCGTCGTCTGGGCGGCCGCGGCTTGCACCAATACGTCCGGCGAAATCCCCATCCTGCTGGCCGGCAACACCCCGCTGCTCTCCGCGCGCGAAGATGCATTGGGGCGCCGGCACCTCACCTTGAATTTCAACCCCGGTCTTTCCACGCTGCAAAACACGCCGGACTGGCCGATCCTGTTCTGGAACCTGCTGCAATGGCGTGCCGCCGAATCGCCCGGCTTGAGGGAGAGCAACGCCCGCCTGGGCACGGAGGTGGAACTCAAAACCACCGGCGAACCCATTACCGTCATTCGACCGGATGACACCAGTACCGTGTTTCCGAAAACCGGCGGTGATCTGGCGCTGGAAACGCCTCTGCCCGGGCTTTACTCGGTGCTGGCCGGAACTTCCACCAACCGGTTTGCCGTGAACCCGCTCGCGGCCGATGAATCCGACCTGTCCCGCTGCACCACCGGACAATGGGGTGCCTGGAGCGAGGAAACCGAACGCCGCTTCCAGGAGACTTCCGCCGTCTGGATTTTTGGCCTCGCCGCCCTGGCCATCCTGGTCACCCATCTGTATCTGCTGGCGGCGGGAAAGGGAGGTCGCTGATTCATGTTCGCCGTGTACCAGCCCATCTGGCTTTTGCTGCTCTTCCCGCTGGCCGCGGCCTGGTTCCTTTGGCCGTTGCCGAACCGCGGCCTGGGCGCGCTCCGCGCCGGGATTTTTGTCCTGGTGACCCTGGCGCTGGCCCAGCTGGCCATCCGGTTGCCCGACCGGGCAGGCACGGTCGTGGTGGTCGCCGACCGCAGCGAATCCATGCCCAAAAATGCCGGGGCCGCAGAAAAGGAAATCATCGACCTGCTCCACAAATCCATGGGGCCGCGGGACCAGCTGGGCGTCGTGGCCTTCGGCCGGGAAGCCGTGGTCGAACAATCGCCCCAGCGCGGCGAGTTTGGCGGTTTCACCGCCGCGGTCGGCGCCGATCATTCGAGCCTCAACCGTGCATTGGAAACTGCCCTGGCGCTGATTCCCCCCAACGGGGGCGGACGCATCCTGGTTTTGTCCGACGGCCGATGGACGGACAAGGATCCGGCTGCCGCGGCCGCGCGCGCCGCCGGGCGCGGAGTGGCCGTTGACTATCGCCTGCTCGCGCGCCCGCAGGTCAATGACCTGGCCATCCAATCCTTCTTGACGCCGGAATCCGTTTTGTCCGGACAGGCCTTTACCCTGAATGCCTGGGTGCAATCACCCGGCGAACAGGAAATCCGGTATCAACTCCGGCGCGGTGACACGATCATCGCTTCCGGCAGCAAACCGGTTACGCCCGGACTTTCGCGGCTGATGTTCCGCGACCGGGCGGCCACCGCGGGCGTCAACGAATATATTCTCACCATCCAGGGCAACCCGGAGGACCCGGTTCCCGAAAACAACCAGGCCCGGGCATTGGTTGGCGTCGAAGGTTCGCGTCCCCTCCTCGTCGTTTCGGCCGCCGGCGACGGTTCCGGCCTGGTGAAATTGTTGCGTTCGGGCGGCGTCGAGGTGACCGGCAAAAAACCCGAGGAGTGCCGCTGGTCGCTCGAGGAATTGTCCCGGTTCCAGGCGGTGTTGATCGAAAACGTCCCCGCCGGACAGATCGGCATGAGCGGCATGGAAACCCTGGCGGCCTGGGTGGAGGATACCGGCAGTGGTCTGGCCATGACCGGGGGACAAAAATCGTATGGGCCGGGCGGATATTACAAGTCACCACTGGAACGCATCATGCCGGTCTCAATGGAAATGCGCCGGGAACATCGCAAGTTGAACCTGGCAGTCGTGGTGGCGCTGGACCGCTCGGGCAGCATGTCCATGCCGGCCGGAGGCGGACGCATCAAAATGGACCTGGCCGACCTCGGCACCGTGCAGGTGCTGGATTTGCTTTCACCGATGGATGAAATCGGCGTGTTCGCCGTGGATACCACCCCACATGAAATCGTGCCCTTGGACACCGTGGAAAAGAACCAGGCCTACCGCAGCAAGATTCTGGCGATCGGCTCGGAAGGCGGCGGCATTTACATCTACGAGGCGCTGGTAGCCTCGGCCCGGATGATTTCCTCCGCCCAGGCCCAGACACGGCACATCATCCTTTTTGCCGACGCCTCGGATTCGGAGCAATCGGCGCATTACGAGGAAATCGTGGACAAGCTTCACGAAGCCGGCGTGACGGTCAGCGTGGTGGGTCTCGGCACGGAGCACGACTGCGACGCCAACCTGCTCAAGGACATTGCGCGACGGGGCGGCGGCGATTGTTATTTCAGCGACAACCCGGATGAAATTCCCCGCATCTTCGCGCAGGACACGTTTACCGTCGCGCGGAGCACCTTTGTGGACCAGCCCACGCCGGTCCAGATCACCGCCGGCTACTCGCTCCTCGGCTCACCGCCCGTGGCCACTCCACCGCAACTGGGCGGCTATAATCTTTGCTACCTCCGTCCCGAAGCCAATCTCGCCGCGGTGACGGGCGACGAATACACCGCCCCGGTGGTGGCCTCGTGGAATGCGGGCAACGGCCGGGTGCTGTGTTTCCTGGGCGAGGCGGACGGAAAATTCAGCGGTGATTTCGCAAAATGGAGCCAGGCCGGGGAATTTTATGCCACCCTCGCGCGCTGGGCCGCCGGCAAGCGCCGGCCGCTGCCCGACGGACTGTTGCTGACGCAGCAGGTGCGGGACGGCCTCTGTTTTGTGCAATTGCATCTCGACCCGGAACGCCAGGCGGACCCATTTGCCCCGTTGCCGCGGGCTTTGATTTTGCATGGGCAACCCGGAGTTGCTCCCGTCAAGGAAACCATGACGTTACAGTGGAAAAACGCCGACCTGCTGGAGGCCGCCATTCCGATTGCCGGAGACGAAACCGTTTTGAACACGATTGAAATCCCGGGTCAACAGCCGGTGACCCTGCCGCCGGCCTGCCTGCCCTATTCCCCGGAATTTGCCCCCGACCAGCCGGGCCGCGGTGCCACGGCGCTGGCCCAAATCGCCACTACCACCGGCGGCGGGGAAAGAATTGAAATCCCAAAGATTTGGGCCGAGCTGCCGATCCGGTCGCGTTATGTCGCGCTGGCACCGTGGCTTCTGGTGGCGGGGACCATTCTGTTCCTGCTGGAGATTTTCGAGCGCCGCACCGGCTGGTTGCTGCGGCCCTGGACGCGTAAAAATCCCGCCCTGGCTACCGCACCGGAACCGGCCGGCCCGGTGGCCGAGCCCGTCCGCGCTACGAAACCGGCTTTCCCCTGGCTGGTTCGCAAACCGCCACGACAAACCGCCGCACCCGTCCGGCCTGGAAATGAACCTGCTCTGCCAGGTTCCCCTCCGCCTGCCATTCCCCAATCAACCCCGGCAAAACCGGCAGAGGAGATAACCGCCATTGAAGCGTTGCAAAAGGCCCGCGAACGTGCCCGCCGACGTTCCGAGAAGGATCCCTAGCCGGCATTGGAGAAACATCCTGCCGGCCAGCCAGGCATCCGGTGATTACAAGGTGTGCCGGAAGCAAAACCTTCGCCCATGGCCCGGCAGCAACCAGAGGGACAGCCCGATGAAAAAAAGGTTTTCCAGCAGCTTGCGGCAGATAAAGACCTCGCCGGTACCGCAGCCGCAATCAAATTTAATCATGCAAAATGGAATTGCCAGCGCCGATTGAATGGCTAGCGCGCGCCGGAACACCAGGATCGTAAACGGCACCAGCATCAGGACCAGCATCAAGGCCGTTCCCCGCACGGCCACCCCCGCCAGCAACAACAATCCGCAAAAAACCTCAAACCAGGGCAGGATCGCAGCCGCAGAGTTCAATCCCAGGGAACTTTCCACCATGTCGTATTGCCGCATCAGCTTCAAAAATTCGACCGGGTGAAGCGCCTTGTTCAACCCCAGATAAACGAAGGCTGCGCCCAGCAGCCAGCGCGCGATGACGGCAAAAAGATCGGCGGCAACCCGGCTCCGCAATGAGGAGTTGGCATTCATCTGGCCGGCGGGGCCGGTTGGCCGCTGTTTCGCTCGTCCGTTTCAACCGGCCAGTGGTTGGAGGTCCACTCCGTAATGCCGCCGCCGTAAATCAACAACTTGTTCAAGGCAATCCCGACGTCCCGGAGCAGCAGGGCGGCCGATTCACTGTCGTCACAATCCCCGCCATGGCAGTAAACCACGATTTGTTCCGCCGCCCGGCACGGCGGAAGCGCCGTCGGAAAATATTTTTCCGGGTGATAGGGATCAAACTCATAGGCGCCGGGAACATGTCCGGCGCGGTAATGTGCTTCGTCGCGGGCATCGATAAACACGATCTTGCCCTGCTGGCCGCGGGGATCGTGAAAAAGCTGCGCCGCCGTGGAACCGTCAATCAATTGCAGCCCGTGCTCCTTCAACTGCGCTGCCAGAAGTTCAGCCGGCGCAGGTGTCGCCGGGTGGTTGGTGTTCTGGCGTGAAGCGGTCGCAGCGGCCGGAGGCGCTGGCCTAGCGTTTCCGCCGGGGAAATAATTCCGGGTCAGCGTGAGACCACGGGGCGAAAGCCGGTTGGCCGCCAGGGCCACGGCCACGCCGAACGCCAGCACAGCCAGCGCTTCCCGGAGCGTGATGGCCAGGCCGTTCCGGCGTGAGGCCTCGCAGTGAGTGGCTTCGTCTTTCAAGCAGTCAAGCCACCAGCGTGGGCAATCCACCCGTCCCGCACAAATACTTTTTCGTCTTCGCCGAAAGTAAATATTATATGCTTATATATTGATCATGTGTATTCTGTCTTACTAATATCAATAAAAGCTCACCGTTAATCCCCTGTTTTCAGCCTGTTAAACCCAACAGTCATATTGCCTTATTGTTTTCTTGTGTTTTTTCTGTCTTTCTAATACCAATATAGGTGTAATGGTTGCCAAGGGATGTGAAGCCGCCATTACAGCATCTACTAAATTTGGAGTGTGAATCAAGAACTCGTGTTTCTGCGCGATACAAAAGACCGGCGGCATCTGCCGGGACATGAAGACTTGGTTGGAAACGGAAACCCAATGATGCCATGAATGTCTTCGTCGCAGGCCTGAGTTACAAGACCGCGCCGGTGGAAGTGCGGGAAAAACTGGCAGTTCGTCCGTCCCTCCTGCCGTGCTACGGTTGCCGCCTCAAGCTCGCTGCCGGGCTGGAAGAAGTCGTTCTCGTCTCCACCTGCAATCGCGTCGAAGTCTATGGCGCAACCTCAAGCTGGGTTCAAGGCAAGGTGTATCGCATTTTCCAACAGTTGTGTCCGGACCAGGATGTGACGCCCCATGTTTACGTCAAGGAAGGCGCCGCGGCCATCGAACATCTGTTTTCTGTCGCCAGCGGTCTGGATTCCATGGTGATTGGTGAGACCGAGATCACCGGCCAGATCAAGAATGCGTACCAGACGGCGCAGCAGGCCGGCCTGACGGGCCGGGTGCTGAACCGGTGGTTTCAAACCGCGTTGCAGGTCGGCAAGGAAGTCCGTACCCATACCGGCATCGGCCGCGGGGCCACCTCCGTTGGCAGCGTCGCGGTGGAAATGGCGGAAAAAGTTTTTGCCGGGAAGATGTCGGACAAGACGGTGATGATTTTGGGCGCGGGCAAAATGGGCGAGGCCTGTGTCCGTCATCTCGCCAAGGGCGGCACCCGTTCGGTGCTGGTCGCCAACCGTTCTCTCGAACGTGCGCAGACACTGGCCGCGGAATTCGGCGGTCGCGCCCTGCCCTTTGATGAACGCATGGCTGCGTTGATCGAGGCCGACATCGTCGTCAGTTCCACTGGCAGTCCCACCACGGTTCTCCACAAACATGAGATCGCCGCAATTTTGCCGGCCCGGTCCAACCGCCCGTTGGTGCTCGTGGATATTGCCGTGCCCCGGGACATCGCCCCGGACGTGGAGGAACTGGACAATGTTTACCTCTACAACATCGACCATCTCGAGGCCATCGTCCGCGAAAATTCCCGGATGCGGGAACAGGAACTCTCCAAGTGCAAAGAAATCATCGCCCGGCGCGCGGGAGCGTTGATGCTGAAATTGAATCCGCCGCCCCGTCCGGTCGCCGACGTGGAGCTGGTGCCAGGCTGGACCCTGTGCGAAGCGACAACCCGAAAACAAATTGGCCGTAACGACACACTATCACTCCGACAATCGTAAATCCCACAAACAAAAACGTATGAAAAATCATCATCTCCTATCCACGATGTCAGCCCGCCTGGCGGCATTGACATTGGCGCTTGTCGGGGCCATGGCCACCGCCAACGCCGCGCCGACGGCATTGAACGGCCAGGTCGTCCAACGCCCGCTTACCCCGACCGAAATTGCCAAGTACGGCCTGAACGGTGTCCAATTCTCGGCGGGAATCAACAACGTCGGTTTGGGTGAACCAGTGTATCTAGACGCCTTGGTAAACGCCTCCATAGCGCCTTCCAATATCGTCAGCGTCACCTGGTTGATAATCACCAACCCGCCGGGTTCACTGACGGTATTGCTTCCCAGTCCTTTGGGTACCAATGTGCCGATTTATAAAATGGCTGACCGCTATAGTCAGACCTACGCCGCGGTGTCTCAATTGGCCGGCCGCATCTTTTTCCGCCCGGATTCCCTCGGACAATACACCGTCCGGGCCACGATCACCACGACTGGTTTCAATGCGGGAACGAACATCGCCCCGGTCACGACGAACATCATCACAACCATTTCGGCCGCCACGTATCTCGGCATCAACGCATGCGCCGCCTGTCACAGCGGCGGACTTAGCAGCCTCGGTGCACCCAGTATTTATCCCACCTGGACCAATACGCCGCACGCCACGTTCTTCACCAAGGCCATTGACGGCCTGGAGAGCAGCCATTACAGCGGAAATTGCATCGTGTGTCACACGGTGGGCTATGACACCAATTCTTTCGCCGTCAACGGCGGCTTTGACGACATGGCGAAGTCCTATGGCTGGAGTTTCCCGGCCGTGTTGACCAACAACCCCAGCAATTGGGCAGCCATGCCGGCCGCCGTGCAAAATCTGGCCAACATCCAGTGCGAAAACTGCCACGGCCCCGGAAGCCAGCATATGTTCTCGCAGGGTACACTGGGAAATACGAATGCCATCGCCATCAGTTACGGCGCGGGCGATTGTTCGCAATGTCATGACAGCATGAACAACCATTACTATAGCGCGGAATGGAACAATTCATTGCACGCCGTCACGACCCGGACACCTTCCGGCAGCCTGAGCCGCATCGCCTGTGTTCGCTGCCATACTGCTCCCGGCTTTATCGGTCGCATTACCAACCTGGGCAATACCAATGCCTACGGCACCAATTTTGTTTACGAGGCCATCACCTGCCAGGCCTGCCATGACCCGCATGATGCTTCCAACCCGCACCAGTTGCGGACCAGCACAATTGTCCCACTGGCCGATGGCACCGTGGTCACCAATGCCGGCGCCGGCGGCTTCTGCTTCAACTGTCATACCAGCCGCAACGGTTCCGTCACCAACAGCACCGCGTTGTATCCGTTGTTGCAAACAACCTGGAACGGAGGATCCAGCTTTGGCCCGCATGACAGCCCGCAAGGCGACATGTTGGAAGGCATAAATGCCGTCACCTACGGCAACGTGATTCCCAGTTCGCCCCACGCCAATGTGGTGTCCAATACCTGCGTGGGTTGCCATATGCAGACGATCGCCTCCACCGACCCGGCGTTCACCCTGGCCGGCGGCCACACCACCAAGATGAGCTACACCAACAGCCTGGGCAACAAGATCGCCGTAACCTATGTCTGTGCCCAATGCCATGGCGCCATCACCAACTTCAACTTCCAGGTCGCCGATTATAATGGAGACGGCGTCATCGAAGGCGTCCAGACCGAGGTTCAGCACCTGCTCGACAAGCTCTCCACCCTGTTGCCGAACGGGACTTACCAGGCCAATGCCAACAATTACGCGCCCGACGGTTTGGTGAAAACCGGCATCACGACCCAGACCAACTGGCCGGCGAGATATTTGAGCGCCGCCTACAACTGGCAGTTTGTTGCCAACGACGGCAGCCTTGGCGTCCACAACGTGGCCTACACGGTTGGCCTGCTCAAGGCGTCCATCGGTAACCTGAGCGGCGACAACAACAATGACGGGCTGCCGGATAACTGGCAGGTCAGTTATTTTGGCGCCAACTTTATCACCAATGCCTTGGCCGGTCCCAATGCCATCAACAATACGAACGGCCTGCCCAACTGGATGATGTATGCGCTGGGACTTGATCCGCACAGTGGTTCCACCGCCGTCAACGGTGTGATCTATGTGAATGGCAAAAACATCGTCAATGGCGACAACACCGTGGCCATCTACACGGCGGCGGAAATTGCCTTTAACACCCAGATCGGCACCACCTACCAGATCCAGGGCATCTCCGCCATCACGGGCACCTGGCAGAACATCAGCACCAACATCCCCGGCACCGGCGGTTCCATCAGTTACGTGACCCCGACCCGCGGCAATGTGCAAATGTACTACCGGGTGGCACACACACCGTAACCGGTTAAACTCTCACACCCCTTCCCGGCAACGGGAAGGGGTTTTTGTTTTCCGACAAAGCGGGAAACCATCCTGTCCAACTGGAAATCAACTGGCGGCGTAACAACTCCGCCCTGCCCTAAAACGGTAGGGCTGACCTGCCGGTCAGCCTCAAAATCGGGAACGCGCGGCTTGCGAGGACTTCCGCCCCGCCGTACCTGGAAACTATTTAGCGGCGGAACCGGCCTTCATTTGCTGGAAGAGAGCCAGTTCCGCCTGCAAACGGGCGGCGATTTGCTTGTATTTTTCCCCCTGCTCCAACTGGACCTCTTGAAGATTTTTCATCGCGGCTTGTTGTTCGGCCTCGGATTGTCCGTTTTGCGCCTCGGCAAGTTTTTGTTGCGCGGCCTTGAGTTTTTCTTCCATTTCCGTCCCGGCAGCGGTGAATTCCTTCAACGCCGCCTCGCGTAAAATGCGACTTCCATCCTCCAAGGTTGTGCCGGAAAGATCGGGTATCAATTGTGTAACCGCATTGGTGACTTCGGGCGAGACCGGCGCATTGGCATGAACGGTCGCCGGCGATTGAGTCGCGGTGACACGGGCGATCGCACGGGCGAGGTCGAACTCGAGCGCCGGCTCCCATTCGGGTTGGAGCTGCGGCAGCGATTCCTTCTGGCCGCCGCAGACTACAGCAATCCCCAGAAAACAGGCGTCGCCCTTGTCGAGATTGAAGGAACGGATGCCATCAGCCGACGCCGCGTCGGCGTTCGATCCGGTCGTGGAGCTGTTCCGGGTCACGTGGATTTTCGCGTCGTTGGCGTTCTGAAATTTGGACAGCAGTTGGTCCACCCGGCCGGAAAACGTCTGAAGTGTTTCGGGGGCGCTTCCCGGGGGAAGCACGGTATAGAACCGGATTTCCACCGGCGCATTCAATTGATGCAAAAGCGCCACCGTGTTGCCAGAGAGTTCCCGTCCCGCCAACAACGATCCCGTTCCGTGTTTGCCATATTTAAACCAGACGCCGGCCGACACGGCGCCCAGCAGAAAAAAAACCAGCACCAAAATCGGGAGACGCGCCCCGGCGGATGCGGCGGTCTGGGCTTCGATGGACAAATGAGTGCGGTGGCGGAGGGGTTTCATCATGCAATGTTTTATTTTTAATCATCTGGCATTATCCCCGTCTGTCAATTTCAGAAATTGCGGTCGTTTCAAGGAGGACACAAGTCGAGAACGTGTTGCTGGTATTATTTCGAAGCGGCGGAACGCAGCCATCTCAGCCGCAACACGTTCAAGACGTTCCATTTGCATCGGCGTTGCAATCCTCTGCTCCGGAGACAGGCCCAGGCCCCATTAAATTAGACAATTTCTGACGAGAATGAAGCAAGGGAAGGTTAGTTTCGACCAACAGGCGCGGTACCTTTTAAACGAAGAATATGCCGAGCCGGAGTTCCAGTTACCGTTTTTTGTTTTGGCGTTGCAAGAATACGTTGCACGATTCGATGTCCATCCTCGCACTAATCGGCATCTGGTTCCTGACGTTCCCGCTGGCGGCCCAATCGGTCCAGCATTTGACCATCACTCAGCCGGGAGGGATGCCCGGGCTGCCGGTCATGACCGGGATTGAGCGGCTCACCAACGGCGTACATCTCACCTGGACAGGTCCGTCGGGTTATTACCAGGTCTATCAAAAAAGCAACCGCTTGACGGCTCCGTGGATCGCTTTGGGGAAGGCCACCAATCTGACGGGGAACGTCACCATCACCACGCTTTACAGCAACGCCTTCTTCCGCGTTTCGGGCCCGTCACCACAATATACGGGTGCCCGGAACTGCACCGGGTGTCATGACCAGGTTCACAATACGGAAGTGTTGACCCCGCACGCCGGCGCGTTCACCAACGCGCAGTTCGTGGCTGCTGGCGGGCAGACCAATAGTTCCTGCCTGCCCTGCCACACGGTCGGTTACGGTTTGCCGACGGGATTTGTCAGCCTGTCCAAAACGCCGCAACTCGCGGGCGTGCAGTGCGAAAACTGCCATGGACCGGCCGGCAACCACGCGGCCAATCCAAATGATTTCACCGTCGTCCCCCGCGTGGATATTGCCGCCACGGTCTGTGGCGGCTGCCATACCGGA
>Ga0265337_1000264_pt1 | contig 28474 bp, 31 predicted proteins | sample 42122metaG_FD_192441 | JGI IMG/M metagenome (GOLD analysis project Ga0265337, IMG submission 192441) | Rhizosphere microbial communities from Carex aquatilis grown in University of Washington, Seatle, WA, United States - 4-21-22 metaG | ecosystem: Host-associated > Plants > Roots > Rhizosphere >... | reverse complement strand
TGTAGATCGTATCGTCCTAGTTCTGCGAGGACACGATCATTGCCACGAAGCCGACATCTTCGCCGGTGTACCACTTGATGTGGAGAGCCCAGCCGGCGGCGTAGGCCTCGTACAGCTGCTGCATCTCTTCGAGCGATTCGCAGACAATCAGCCGCTCGCCCAGTCCCTGGTCGTAGCCGCAGATCAGGCTGTCGCCCTCCTGTAGTCGAGGGAAGGCGGTTGGCCTCCCTGAGCTGTAGTCGGAGAAGCATCTTCTGCTTTCCAGCGGATCGAGATCCCTAAGCAGTTCCTCTCCGAAGATCTCGCCACGCTTTCCGAGTTCAATCATGGAACTTCTCCTTTCCGGCCGCTAGTAGCGAGCTCTCCGAAGGTTGACGGCCATGCCGACAACGAAACCGACAGCCAGCACCGCCATGACTAGCGCGGCGGCATAGCAGAGCCACGGAGTCGTCTGGAACTGGTGGTTGGGCTCGGAGTTGCCGAGCGCCAAGGCGCCCAAAGCGAGAGCTCCTGCCATGCTGGACCACAGCAAGAACCAGACCGCCATGCTCTGGGCCTCTTGCCTCTCTTGATACGATCTCACGGTTGACCTCCCGGTCGAGTTTAGTCCAGGTTACCTTATGAAGGTCTGTTTATCACACCTCTATAAGGTAACCTGGAATTCAAGGCTTCAATCTGTAAAAGTTCCACCCAATCCACCTCTAGTAGATCAGATTACGAACATTATACCTCTTTTGCTTATCTTTGTCAAGATAGCTCACCCCTGTTAGTTTAAGGCACTAAGCGAGACATTCTTTTGACAGAGAGTCAGCGGCAGCGCAGCCGGTAGTGGTGCTGAGCGGAGATGCTAATGTCCTAACTTAGCAGCTCAGGCGAAGCACCCTCCGCGCGTGAGCAGCTCTGGAAAAAGTAGTGTCGAGCTTCCTCCCGCGCGTGAGCTGTCACCAAAAATGCTTAGCAAGACCTTAATAAATCAAAAACTCCCTGCTAAGGGGAGTTTTTGGTCAGCCAGATTATCTGTAAGCCGGGTTCTGTCGAGGCTGATTATCTATCTAGGCCTAGCGTTGCCACTAGGCTCGAGCGGTTCAATCGATAGCGTGACAGGCGGTCCGATAGCTATCTCCTTGCAGCAGGCAGGGTTTACCTCCTCTGCTAGTCGCCTAACAGAGCTGTGAGCTCTTACCTCACTCGTTTCATCCTTACCGAATCCTTTAGGGATCAGGCGGTGTCGTTTCTGTGGCACTTTCCCTAGGGTTGCCCCCGGTTGCCGTTAGCAACTGCCATTGCCATGTACTGCCCGGACTTTCCTCGTGCTCATCTTACGATTCGCACGCAATCAGCTGATAATCTGAGCTAAGAACGATTATAGCACGTTCCACCCCTGATAACAAGACCCTTATGATTGCCCGAGGATGCGGTTGAGCCTGTTGTGCAGCTGTTTAGCCTTCGGAAAACTAGCCAGCTGGTGCAGAATGCTCTGCAATTCGTATAAGTCTAGGCGCTTTTCCAGATTGGGAAAGTCAAACAGCTCGGGGTAGAACTCCTTATACCAAGCCATCAGATGCCGATAGTCCTTCTTATCGGCATACTTTTCCATTTCTAAACTCAGAGTCAGCCAGGGGTATTCCTGAATCTGTTTGACCATGCTCAAGATGAAATCGATTGAAATAACTCCTACGTGCTCGAAGTCTATTATCCCCGCCATTTTACCGGCATCGTCAACGATGATGTTGTCCAGATGGGGATCCCAGTAGCTGAAAGCCAGGTTCTCCGCCGTTAAAACGTGCTGGTTGGCTGCTATATAAGCTTTGACAGCCTTTTGTTTGCTTGGCGGTAAGAGTTTTTTACGTTCTATTACCTCGAGGTCTCCCTTAAAGGCTTTTGAATTATTGTCCAGCCAGGTCGGACCCGGCGTCAGCTTGGGATTTGGTTCAAGAGTATTAACTATTTTCAGCTGGGCGCAGAAATCCTTGATTATCTGGTGCCGCTGAGCATTATTTAACAGATGCCAGCGGTAGCCTAGCGGCTGGCCCGGAATCTTCTTATAAATCATGTACGGCTTGTTTATTAGCGTCCTCGAATCATCAGCTACAACAAGTTCCGGCACCAATGCTTTGCCCTGTAACTTCTTGTAAAGTCTCGCCTCATTCTTAAACTTAGCCTCAAAGCTCGGCCGTACACAGACCTTCAGTATGTAGTCATCAACCTGATGGACTTCATTAGTAAAGCCAACATTGATTCGGGCAATCTTGGGGTTTTGGGCCAGTTTATGCTGCTTAAAAATCTCTGTAATCTGCTGATTAGACAGGCTAGTCTCGGGGTTCATCGCTTTTTGTGGCGTTCTTGCTCGTCGAGGATGCGATTGACTTCGCCGTCGGCGATTTTGTTCAGTTCGCGTGGAACATAATTAAAACTGATTTCTTCAAACGAATCAGCCAGATCCTTGGCCTGTTGATGCAGCGGCGCCAGTTCCTGATTCTTAACTTTGTACAGGCCCTTCATTTGGTTGACCACCAGCTGACTGTCGGACATTAAACTAAGCTTATCGATGCCCAAATCCCGCGCCCGCTCCAGGCCACGAATAAAGCCATAATATTCGGCCTGGTTGTTGGTAGCGATGCCAATGTACTGTCCAGACTTTTCTACAACAGTTCCGTCTACTTTACAGATGACAAAGGAGGCTGCGGAGTGCCCCGGGTTGCCGCGCGAGCCGCCGTCGGTATACATTTTTGCCCGCTCTAAAAGCATCGCGCCGGAGGGTATCTCGCCGGCTGTGGGCGCGAATTCAAAGCGAACGATTTTAACCACATCATCCAGTGAAACTCTGGCGCCGTAGTACTTGCGATACTCATCAAGCACCTCCTGTTGATTATTGAAAGGCTCATGACCTTTCATATCTTCTGATGTAAGACTTGCAAGTTTCTTTTCTATAACTTCCGTAACTTTGGCTTGGCCAATTACTTGCCAGGTTTTAGAATCGTCGGGATTAACCTTATCTATTAGCTTAAGCTGATCATCAACCGACAGGTCTTTATCGTCAAATAATCGCCAAGTAGAGGTCTTTTGCCCTTGCAAAATAAGTTGAGCTAGTTCGTGGTCGAATTTTAGGGTTTTCATCTGTTATACTCCGTAAATACTGTCGATGGCCGCGGCTAGTTTTTTATCTTTTTCGGTTATTTTGCCGCCTTTGTCATGGCTAGAAAGCCAAATCTCCACCTTATTATAATCATTTAGCCACTTTGGGTGGTGTTTCTGCTCTTCGGCGACTTTAGCCACAGCTATCATGAACGAGAATGCCTCCACGAAATCCTTAAAATCGATCCGCCGGTATAATGCTCCATCTTTTTCTAGCCACATATACCTATCTTATCAGATATAATATGTCTGTAACTCTTACCAATTTTGCGAAGTTCCGCATTGCTGCAGTACTTTGCAAAATTGAGAGGAGGAGACGACCTGAGGCTGAAGTAAGCAAGCGATGGCGCGCTTACGAAAGCCGGCATGTCGGCTCCGACGACGGGGTGTGGCGCAGCTGGTAGCGCGTACGGCTGGGGGCCGTGAGGTCGCAGGTTCAAGTCCTGTCACCCCGACCATTTATCTTTTTATTCTATCCACTTGTTTTGCTTTTGCTCATGCGCCAGGAGCAGAACGGCCATAGCGATAACTATAGCCCCCAGGAACGTCGTTAACGGCGGGACTTCACCAAAGATAATCAATCCATAGAATAGAGCACCGACGGCCTCCAACAGGCTGACGATGCTGCTCTGCCAAGCCGCCAGTAAATCCAGGCCGAGGTTTAAGAAGATAGTTCCGAGAAAGACCGCCCCGCCGGCCAGAACCGTCCAGCCTAGGGCGTTGGCCGATATCGAACTTACTGAATTTCTCTCAAACGCCAGGCTGGCTATCAGCAGTCCGAGAGCGCCAAAACCTAAAGTCCAAAAAGTTACGGCCACGGGGCTGACACTTTTGAGCTTGTGCTTTATGAGTAACAGATAGATGGCAAAGGTTAAGCCAGTAGTGAAGCCAAATAAGTTTCCGCTGAGATGCTGGTATAAGTGCGACGGGTTAAACATTAGTGCCACGCCCACCATGCTAAGCAACACCACTCCCAGAACTTCTTTAGACACTCGTTCCCTGAGAAAGATATAGCCGAATAACACGACGAAGATTGGTGCTGAATATAGTAAAAAATAGGCGTTGGCGATACTGGTTTTGGATACGGCTTGGGTGAAAGCCATCGCCTGGATGGTTACGCCGGCTAATGCCACAACCGCCAGCCAGCGTAATTTTGGTTGGGAAACTTTTAGAGATACCCCTCCCTTTATCAAGAGGTAGGCAGATATAAAAACGAAAGCGAAGAAGATTCGCGCGAAACTCTGTGTTACCGGCCCCAGTCCAACCTCAGCTTCCCTGACGAAAACACCGACTAGTCCATAGAACAGCGTGCCGATTATCCCGTAAGTCACTCCGGATTTAAATTTGCTGTTCATACCCTGATTATACAAAAAACCGGATGATGTCCGGTTTTTTGTGGGTCGGTGTAAGCACTCAATTTACTCTGCTTTCACAAAGTGGGTGCTCTCACGCTCTGGCCTCGGCCTGATGCAAATATTGGGCTCCCTCAATAAACTAACTGTTGAGAAAATTTATTGTGCTAGTCTCTCACCGACCAATTTTATTGTAGCATGATGATTATGAATTAAAGCTGGGTTATGAGCGTCGGCGATAGGAAGTGTATGACCGAGTTCATTACCCCGCCCAGCGAGCCATTTAAGGAGTAGAATATCAGCACAAAGAACACCAGGCCAATCATACCTAAGCCCTCTATGCGCTGCATGGCTTCTTGCAGTGGCTTAGGCGCAAAAGCATAAAGCACCCGCGAGCCGTCCAGCGGCGGCCAAGGTATTAGGTTAAAGACAAACAGCCCGACATTCAGCATGATGGCGTATTGAAAGAAAGTGTAGGCGGTGGTACCCCATATAGGGTTAAGGCTGTTGAACGCCAGCGCCGCGGCCGCGGCCAGTACGAAGTTGGTTAGTGGCCCAACAGCTCCAACAATCGCGCCGCCAAACTCGTCCCATTTTAATCTGTTAAAGTTCACTTGGACCGGTTTGGCGGCGCCAAACAGCACCGGGCTGTGAGAAATCAGCAATAACAGAGGTAAAGCGATAGTTAAAAACGGGTCAATATGTTTCAGTGGGTTAAGACTCACCCGCCCCATGACCCGAGCCGTATCATCACCCAGCCAATCGCTGGTGAAGGCGTGCATCATCTCATGCACTGACATGCTGAATAGCAGTACGATAAAGAAGATTGCTAAGTCTTGGAGGCTGGTGTTCATGTTAATTTAGTATAGCTCAAGATGATTGACTTTAAGCGTCCGTATCTGTAAAATAGGCCTTTGAATTATGCAACGTTTAGATTTTGATAAAAAAGGCAAGCAGCACGGCAATAACGTCAGCTTCTCCCAGCGCCACACCAAGCGAGTGTGGAAGCCTAATTTGCAGGTCAAAACTCTAGTCGTCGACGGCAAAAAGGTCAAAGTCAAAATTAGTACCAACGCCCTGCGCTCCCTTAAAAAACGCGGACTTATATAGGCCTACTGCCGGTTCAGGACAATTAGCCGTGTGGCGTCTGTTAAGTCGGTGGTTTTTGGCTTGTATTTATCAAGCTCTTCAGCCGGTTGCATGCCCACGTTCTTGAGGGCATCAGTTAGCTCAGCCTGAGGGACTTCATACTTGATAGCTTTATCGGCGTAATGCACCGGAATGACTACCTTAGGCTCAATGGTTTTGATAATCTTTAACGCTCCTATCCCGTCCAAGGTGTATCCGTTGCCACCCACTGGTACAACGGCAATATCTACCAGGCCGATTTGTTCCAGCTGGTCTTCTGATAATTCCGGATAAATATGGCCGATTACCGCTATTTTAAGGTCGTCGGCTTCAATAGTGTAGATGGTCGCGCTGTGCTTGCCTTCTTCGTCCATATGCGCCCGCGCTGGTACGCCGTGGATGATGACACCGGAAATCTCATATTCGCCAGGCATATCAGCCATGAACAGGCTCTCGGCGGTCGGCACGCCCTTGAAGGTGTGCAGGCTAATGTCCGTAGGCTTGGTAACGCCTTTAAGCCCCAATTTGGCTAGATTGTCGTCGACGACAATCGCTGCCTTTTTGGTGTTTACGCGCAAGCAGTTCGCCCCGTAATAAGTTAACTCCATTTCACCCTCGCTGTTTATTGTTCAACCAGTAGATCCTGGTTATTAATTATAACTTGTTTCTTGGCCGCCAGCACGTTGTTGATGAAACGGTCATTGATTTGCACACGGTACTGGTAGGTCGAAAGCGGCATAACCGTGTAGCGGATTTCTTTGTTCTCCGATTTTTCCAGCTCTTCTATAAAACGCGCGGCCTTGGTGACGTTTACATCGCCGACAATCATCAGGTCGATGCCGGCTGACTCATCACGGGTGAATTGGCCGGTCAGGATTGCCAGGTCAACCTTGCCGGTGCCGCGGATGCCTTTGGCCATTGGGTGTTCCGGCGCTACGTCTACAGCTGCGACTGGCTCTTCGGACTTGTCGGCGGCCTTGCCAGCAGTCTTTTTGGTCTTAGCCGGCGCGGCCGCCGACATACTGCCAAAGATTTGCGCCAGTGGCGCGTAGTGCTGGTATTTTTGATTGACCTCGTAATACAGGCGGTTATTATTAGCGTCCGAAGTGATAATACCTATGCTCAATAAATTAGATAGCTCGCGACGGACCGAGTTAATCTGCTCATCTATTTTGCGGGTGATTTCGCGCACATAAAATGAACGGTTTGGGTTCGTATAAAAAAGTTGTAACAACTTCACCCGGGTCTTTGATCCAAACAATTGCTCAAACATGACATTCTCCCTGTTTTTATTGTAACAGAAAAAGTTACTTGAACAGATTTTTATGTGTTCAGTAGCTGTTTTTTGATGAACTTTTCGACCTCCTCCTGAGCACTGAACCAATTTATTTCAGTGTTACTTTTGAACCAAGTTTTCTGCCGCCTGGCATATTGCCAGTCAGCAGTTTTAAATAATTCCCTAGCCTGCTCCTCGCTAATTTCACCATCCAAAAAACGCAAGACGATTTTATAAACGATGCCTGCTGTGCCGCTGATTTTTCTGCGGCCATACTTAGCGACTAGGCCTTTAGTCTCTCCCTCAATTCCCTGCTCAAACATTGCCTCCGCACGGCTGGCAATGCGGGCTTTCAGCTCTTCGTCCGGCGGCATCAGGCCCACCATCAGCACGCCTTCCGGCAGCTCCTGACGGCGACTGCCAGTCCTGCCTTTGCGCTCAAGCGCCCGCGTCAGGTGCCGCCGGTTCCGCAAGTTTGCAGGCAGCGGCCAGTCTCTCTGAGACAGCACTTTCTGCAGCTTATTGACCGACCAACCGGCATAAATCATGCGATGGATTCGATAGGTTTTAACAAACGAAAAATCATACAGTACGCCGTCTAAGTACAGCCCGGTGCCACCTACCAGGACTGGCAGCTTGCCTCTATCCTGAATGTCTTTGATAGCATTTTCCGCGTAAGTTTTGAACCGGCCGGCGCTGTAGCTCTGACCGGGCTCGACTAAATCCAGTCCCCAGTGACGGATTTCCTTCCGGTCCTTGGCTGACGGCTTGGCCGTGCCGATATTCATGCCTTTATAAATTGTTCTCGAATCAGCACAAATAATCTCACCGTTAAACTCCTTGGCTATTTTCATTGCCAAGTCAGATTTACCACTGGCCGTCGGACCGACTATAGCAACGAGTTTTGCTTTGGATTTGGTGGTGACCATAATAATTCAGCGATACTTAAGCGGTGTTCTTTATTAAACTCTATGCCTTCGGCCTCGAGAGCGGCCTGATGCCCAGTCACGCCGCCGGGATAGCCTTCGGCCAGCGAGCCGTCTTTTTTAACTACCCGCTGCCATGGCAGGGCGGGATTGCCCCAATGGGCAATCCCGCCGACAATCCGCGCCGCGTAAGGACTGCCTGCCAGTGCCGCCAGCTGCCCGTAAGTCATCACTCTACCTCTAGGTATTTGCGCTACCAACGCATAAACCCGCTGCCGAAAGTCTTCATTAACCTCGTCCATCAAAATACTCCAGAACCTGCGGCCAATCTCTTACTCGCTTAACTCCAGGGTGAAGTTCAGCGTTTTTATTCCAGCCATAAAAACCGAATAAAAGTGCCTGGACTCCCGTCTCCGCGGCCAAATTGCAGTGTCCGGGGTTGTCGTCGATAAGATAACTGGCGCCTATGTCTTTGCATATGCTGGCTTTGGTCAATTCTGGGGCGCCCTCTTTTAGCCTGGAAAAATGTATACCGCTAAAAACGGATTTGAAGTGTTTATCCAGCCATTGATGGGTTTGGTCCAGGTACACGCCCTTTCTGGAAGTTATTATAACCAGCTCGTAGTCCTGCTTTAGTTTCTTTAGAGCTTCAATGGCCCCCGGCGCCACCGGTTGCTTAACCAGCTCCTCGCTACCGTTATATTCATCGACCCGGCGATCATGTTCCTCTTTGGTGACTTCCCAGACATGAGCCCAGTAGTGCCAGTAAGGAGCATCGACCTTCAGATAGTCTTCCGGCGTATGATCATGGCCGTAGCGACGATTAATAAACAACCGGATGTTTTCGTTTTGATTGCTAATAACATCGTCGATATCAACGGCGATAATCGGCTTATTTGCGGGCTTTGGCATCTTCGGACAGTTTTTTCAGAAACTCATCAATAGATAACTCTGGGATTTCAGGCAGATCTGCACGGTTTCTAGAACTTAAGTTCTTGGATTCTACCTCTTTGCCGCCGATTACCACTGTATAAGGCACTTTTATGTCTGCGGCGTCGTGGATCTTCTTACTAACAGACTCGTTAGAATCGTCTAATTCCACCCGCAGGCCGGCTTCCCTGGCCTTATCAACGATTTCCTGAGCGAGTTTCATCACCGGCTCTTCATTATTAAGTGTTGCTACCCGCAGCTGCTCCGGTGCCAACCATAGGGGTAAATTGCCATTGGTATGCTCTAGATAGATCGACAAGAAACGCTCAAACGATCCCAGCAGGGCTTTATGGATCATTACCGGTGTCTTCTCTGTGCCGTCGCTGTCGATATAAGTCAGGCCAAAGCGCTCCGGCATAACAAAATCCAACTGCTCTGTAGCCAACTGCCATTCCCTGCCCAGCGAATCGGCCACCATAATATCTATCTTCGGGCCGTAAAAAGCGGCGTCGCCTTCGGCAATGTCGTACTGCAAACCCAGCCTCTTAGCTACGTCTTCAATAATTGTCTGGGCTTTGTCCCAGTTGGCCTGGTCGCCCAGGTAACCGGCTCCGTCATCGCGGAAAGACAGCCGGGCCCGGAATTTCATATCAAAAACAACGTACATCTCCTTAATCATCTCCATAATTGTGGTGAATTCCTGCTCTATCTCCTCTAACCGACAAAAGATATGGGCGTCATCAATAGAGATAGCCCGCACACGACTCAGCCCGTTTAATTCACCTTTTTTCTCATCCCGATACTGGATGGTGTTCTCCATATAACGGATAGGCAATTCACGGTAGCTACGGGGGCGAGAGGCATAAATCTGGATGTGATGCGGACAGTTCATGGGCTTGAGCACCATCTGGTCTTTAGTCTCCTGACTTTTGACCAGGAACAGCTCTTCGCCAAATTTATCCCAGTGCCCTGACCTCTTATACAGCTCGTCCTTGGTGATATGCGGAATTGCTACCTTTTGATAGCCCTTTTTGCGTTGTAACTCCTCAGAAAAGCCCAAAAGCTGGTCACGCAAGACGGTTCCCCTAGGGGTAAATAGCGGTAAACCGGAGCCGACTAAATCAGAAAAGACAAACAGGTCTAAGTCGCTGCCTATTCGGCGGTGGTCAGGTTTTTTATCATCTTCTGCCATAAGTAACTTCTTTCAAACTACATCATAACACCTTGGACAGTCGGTCTCAATCAAAAAAATCCTTGAGCGCGCTCGCAATGGCGTTCAAGGATTTTTGTGGCTTCTCGTGCCGTTAACAACTCGGCAAAACTTAACCTCAACTAAGAGTATATATAGGCTAGCCGTATTTGGCTAGTAGCTTTTTGTTAGATTTTTCAGCCGAATCATTATCTAATTTTTATATCATATATGGTTTGTTATGTGATACCTTATTTGAGATAGTATAATTAACTGGGCCGGGCACGTAGCTCAGTTGGCTAGAGCGCCACATTGACGTTGTGGATGTCGGGGGTTCAAATCCCTCCGTGCCCACCATTTTTATATTGAAGGAGTTATATGACAGAATCTGTAGCTGAAGTCCCCTATCTACAACGACCGCGGATCGCCGTGGTTGGTTTAGGCGTTGTATCTTCGTTAGGTCATCAAGTAATGCCGGCTTGGAATAATCTAATCAATGGCGAAACAGGCGTGAGGGATATCCGAGATAGCCACCTGGGACCATATCAAAGAGTGATGGCTACAAAGATTGGGGCGCCGGTAGTTGGTTTCGAACTTATGAATAACCCCTTATTCCAAGGTAAATATACGAACCCGGACGGTAAACCCGTCAATGTAGCCAAAGAGAAGAAAAATTTCCATCGAAGCTCTGATATGGGACTTGAGGCGGCCTATCAAGCCATTGGCCACGGTGAAACTGGGGCTGGATTGCTGCTACCGGATTCCCTCCAGATTGATCCGGCCGTAGTTGCCCATGACGAAGTTGGAGTATATATGGCCTCGGGCTTGGCGGGCGGTGACGCTTTAATAGATGCCCAGGATAAGATTGATGTTGAGCTGAGAAACAATTTAGGCGAAGAGGTAGTAGAAGCCTATTTGGAATACCTGAGAGTCAGGCAACAAGCTCTTGGCCTATCCGAGCTTACCGAAGATGAAATAAGGGAGCTGACTAGGGGCCAAGTCCGGCCTTATCATATGCAGCAGAGTCTCTACGGCAGACCAGCCGAAATTATTTCGCTCCTTACGCAAGCCAAAGCTTTTGAAAAAATGAGCTCGGCTGAATGTGCCGCCAGTACAGAAGCCATAGCTGACGCAGCCGATCAGATAATGTTGGGCCGGGCAAAGATTGTGATTGCCGGCGGGACTGAGGCTGCGATGTTGCCTCCGGAGATCTTAGCCTTTGAAAGACACAAGGGAGCTGTGAGTGCCAGCGATGACCATCTGAGAACTCCAAATCCGTTGGACAAAAATCGGACTGGTTTTGTGTTTGGCGAGGGCGCCGCGGTTATAGTTCTGGAAGAGCTGGGTCACGCCGCTGCTAGAGGAGCTCACATATACGCCGAACTTATCGGCTGGGGTACCTCGGCAGACGCCCATGATCCAGTCGAACCCGATCCAAGAGGAATCAAAGTTTCCTTTACTCGGGCTTTGCGTATGGCTGGCTTAAATGCCGCGGAAATCAGCAATGCGTACGTTAATCTCCACGTACCGGGTACACCGGCTGACGTCGGAGAAGCCAGCGCGTTCACCGACATGTTGGAGCCCGAACAGACTGTAGGCTTTAATGGTACCAAAGGTCAGACCGGTCACGCCCTGGGTGGGGTCGGAGCTCTGGAAACTATATTCACGACTTTAGCCATAGAGAAAGGTATCGTACCGGCCTCTGTCCATATGACAGACCCTGAAGACATAGTTAGTAAATACCCTACAGTGATGGGCGAACCAATCGAGGCCGATGTCGAGATAGGCATTAAAAATAGCTCGGGGTTCGGCGGGCATAACGCCACACTAATTCTTAAAAAATATTAATCTTAACTACTGGTAGGACTCGCAGATGCGCTGCAGGTAGCGTAGGTTATGGATGCTGGCTAGGCTGCCGCCTAGCGGGTTGTCGGTCTTGAACATTTGGCGCAGGAAGGCCCGGCTATAGCCGGATTTACAGCTGTGGCAGTCGCATTTTTTATCGATTGGACCGGGGTCTTTGGCGAAGCTAGCATTGTTGAGATTTAGGCGTTTATCCCCTGTTGTCCAGACCGAACCGTGGCGGGCGTTGCGGGTCGGCAGGACACAGTCGAACATATCTATGCCGCGTTCGATGGCGTGTCGCACATTGCCGGGCTCGCCTACGCCCATAAGATAATGGGCTTTGGTTGAGTCTAGGAGAGGCTGCAAGAAATCGAGCATAGCGTGCATGTCTTTTTTGGATTCGCCGACCGACAGACCGCCGATTGCCAGACCATCTACGGCTTGGGACTGGACAAACTCAACCGATTTTCGGCGCAATTCTTTGTTAAGGCCGCCTTGGGCGATGCCAAAAAGCAGTGGCTTTTTGGCATCGGGAATATCCTTAGTCAATCTGTTAAATTCTGCGATACAGCGCAATAACCAGCGGTGAGTACGCTCCACGGCCTCGGCTTCCCTGACCTTGGCTTTACTGGGGTCAAGGCCGGTTAGATCATCGAAGGCCATGATGATATCGGCGCCTAAATCGAGCTGAATCTGCATTGATTTTTCAGGGGTGATAAAGACTTCATCACCGGATTTAGGGTCTTTGAACCTAACGCCTTCTTCGGTAATCTTGCGGACATTGGCTAGACTGAATACCTGAAAACCCCCGGAGTCGGTTAGCATCGGCCCCTGCCACCCCGAGAATTGGTGCAGGCCTACCAGTTTTTTGATGGTCTTCTCACCCGGTTGTAAATGCAAATGGTAGGTGTTAGCCAGCAATACTTGGGCGCCGGTGGCGGCAACTTGAGCCGGCTCCAGTCCCTTAACGGCGCCACGGGTGGCTACCGGCATAAAAAAGGGCGTCTTGATCTGGCCGGCGCGAGTTTCCAGAATACCAGCCCGACCCTCGTTCTTGTGCTCGTTTAACTCCTTAAACCTGGCTTTTGACATAGACCTAATTGTAACAGAATAGGGGCCTCAGCCGATTGACCAAAAGTTGTTGTTGTGCTAGGATGGTCGAGTTAATCGTGAGGTAGATTTTGAGTAGCAAAAAAGCTACGCAGCTTGAACAGTTCAAGCTATTTTACGAGGAACTTGTGAGCGTCAAGCCGGCTACAAACCGGATTCGCCGGTTGCGGCAAGCCAACGTAAACAACTAAAAAGTTCTTGTGAGAGCAAAAAACCACCCCTTACCGGGTGGTTTTTTGTACCTAATAACAGACGTAGGCATGATGCTCACCCCTATCTTCCCCCGAACGCCGGCTTTTCCGGCTAATAAGCTCTCTGTCAGGTGTTCGGTCAAAGACAGGAGTTCGCTCAAACTTACACACAGATAGAGAAAGTTATACACTTGGATTTTTAACAGGGTTATGCCAATATGTTGACATGGTATGTATATATTGCGGGTCTGAGACGAAAGTTACTAATAGCCGGCGACAAAAACGGAATAACCAGGTATGGCGGCGGCGGGAATGTTTAAAGTGTAAGGCGATTTTTACTACTCATGAGATGGTAGATATGGCCTCTGCTCTGCTGGTGGAAACCAATAGCCAGCCAGAGCCGTTTTTAAGCGATTTATTGTTTACGGAGATACTTCTGGCCTTGCAGCACCGAAAAGACCGTTATACGGCCGCTAGAGAGGTTACCTCGACCATTGTGGCCGAGTTATTGGAAGAGCCGGACAAACCCCTATTCAAGCCGCCGCAGATTTCCCTGGCCGCTTCGAGGGTTTTGGCCCGCTTGGATGAGCAGGCCTGGCTGCGCTACACCGCCGAACATCCGTCTCTTCAGACTTAATTACTTCTTGACTGCCTTCTCGGTGACAATAAAGCCGAGGTACCAGCCAAACATCAGCCGAGTTTGCGAATAAATAGCCGCGAAGGAACTGTAAATAATAGTTGTCACCGGCAGATAAATCCACTGGACCATCATCCAGATAGTACGGTGGCGGCGGTAGCGTTCCGGTTTGGGCGGTAAGACCCGCAAGCTCAGATAAAGAGTTACCAGAATACCCAGCGTGGCGACCTGTTGTAGGTGGCTGGCCAGCTGCGGTAATTGGTTGCCAACATAGCTTTGCGGATACAAGAAAAATGGCACCAGCGCCGCCAGCAGCAGGATTATCGGCGCCGTGGACCAGCTCAGGTGGCCCTCCAGCAGGCGCAGGAATTTGGCCCAGAGTTTATGGCGCGGGACATTATTCTTCTTTAAGAAACCCTGGTTAGCTACGTAAGCGATATCGCTGGCTCCCCAAGCCCAACGCCGGACCTGGATGAACTGCATCTTGAGTGTGCGCCTATAGCTCTCGGTCAAAACTGCGTCCTGATAGATGGGCACGAAGATTGGATAGACTTCGTAATTACCGTCGTAGCGAAAATAAGTCCGCCAGTACTGGTGGCCGTCTTCTACGATAGTCCGCACGCTCCAGAAATCGGTGTCTATAAGGGCCGCCATCGGTTGGGCGTGAGCGGAAAAATTGCGCAGCATGTGCGGCCGCAAGCTCAAAACCACGTTCCAGAAGGAGTTGCCGGTGGCGATTACCCGCATCGGCGCCGGGGCATCCCAGATGTTATTGGTATACATAGTTATCGGCTGGTAGGAAGAGCGCAGCGGATCCTCGGTTGAACAGTAGGTATATGTCAGAGCCGCAAAGTACTGTTTGTCCGGCCGATTGTCCGCATCCAGCGTGGTGACCATTACCCGCAGCGGGTCAATCTTGTTTTTTTCCAGATATTTTTGGAAAGGCCGGGCGGCAAAAGTAATATTACCCCCCTTGCCGATTACCTCGCCGTTGATATTTGCCGGGTGTTTAATGGCTTCGGCGTAATAGAATTTAGGGCCGTACTTCTTTATTAAATCGTGGGCCATGGCTTCGATTTCCGGGCCGCCCCGTTCTTCGAAAGCCAGGATTAAAATAATCTTCTTGGGGTCATAATTGCTGGCTAAAACAGATTGGACGGTGGGTTCGACCACATCGCGCGACTCGTTATAAAAGGCCAAAAAAACCGCGTGAAGTACCTCGCTGGGCTTGATGCGGTTGTGCTCGGGAATGTATTTTTCCACGCGGGCCAGATTGCGGATATGCCACTTAGGTGTGCCGGCGCTGGGCGTCAGATTTTCCAGATCTTGGTTGAGCTGCCCCCATGGCGCATTTTTGTGTTCATTAACAACTTTTAAGCCCTGGAAGGAACGCAGGTTGATGCCGATAGCCCGCACAAACCACAGTAGTAGATAGACGATGATGAAATAGGCTGCCAGCTTGGGGCTAATCAAGCTAAGGATTACGGGGGTAGACAAGATTACCCAGGTCAGCGCGCCGGGTAAAATCTCGAATGCGCGGTAGCGCCAATCGCGCTCATCGGGCTGCGGTATTTCGATTGATCTCATCTGCAAGCGCCTATTGGATAGATATGATGCTCCAGGCCACGCGGATAGCCAGGATGAGTAATAAAAGGTTGGATGACAAGATAAACATGGAGACAGACCGGCGCAGTTCGTAAATGCGCGAACTAAGGATTATGGCGGCGACAGCTGTGACGACCATGAAAACCGCCAGGCTGTAGATGTCGATTGGCTTGCCGCTCTGATAGGCGGCGCCAGAGATATTGGGGCGATAAGCCACAATCGTGGTAGGGTTTTTGGAAACGTCAAAACGCAACAATACCACCGCCACGCCAATCACCACTAAAGCGGCAGTTGTGGTAATCAGCAGCAATACTAACCGGTCGTGCAAGTATTTTTTGGGAGTATCCATATAGCTTTATACTTAAGTTTACACTAAAAACTGGTGCGGGATACGAGAGTCGAACTCGTACCTCTTGCTTGGGAAGCAAACGTACTACCGCTATACTAATCCCGCCTGGAGCCACCTGCCGGGATTGAACCGGCGACCTACGCTTTACGAAAGCGCCGCTCTACCAACTGAGCTAAGGTGGCAAATTACAGATATGAGTATACCAAAAAAGTGGCCCGGTTTTTGCTTTTTACCCCTGTTTTTGCTAAACTAACCCTGTTCCAAACTGACAATTCATTTGCGTAAGTTCAGAGTCGATTCCGACGAGGGGTTGTGGAGCAGCGGAGTGCTCGTCTCCCTGTCACGGAGAAGGTCGCGGGTTCAAATCCCGTCAACCCCGCCAACAAAAAGGTCTCACCGTTAGGTGGGGCTTTTTTGTTGGCACTGGGTTGGTTGTGGCGATTTGAACCCGCGGCGGGTCAGCCCCGCGCGGCCAGCGGGAGCTGGGCAAGCCGGAGCGCTATCCAGTCAACCTTTTTTGAGAACTAAAAATGGACATAATCGTGAGGTGGATCTTTTTTCTCTAACGGCTTGACGTAGATCGAAACTGGCTGCAGGTTGAAGCCGATGTGCGAGGCTGTGAGGCTGTTGCCGGTGCGGGTATCGAGCTTGACGATTTCCAAAGTTGTGCCGGCATTGATGACACCGGAAATCTCGCCCGGTTTCATTTTGAACAACTGAGCCACTACTTGTGGCGGCACGTTGGGGTTGGAGTCTGTAATGCTAAAGCCGTAATCACCGCCGTTAGCGGCGTCTGGCGCTTGTGAAACCGATTTCGCCTCGGCGGCAAAATCGCTACCGGAAGCCAGCCGAGCCAAGGCGGCATTGGCGCGAGTGCTAGTGGCGGTGTCCAGTTTGGCGACCAGTTTCTCGCTTAAGATTTGTTGTTTGAGGGCGCGGCGAAAATCGCTGACCGACCAGCCCCAATAATCATGAAGTACATCAGTAAACACCTTATTGTTACTGCCCAGACGGTTCTGGTCACGAACTTCGTCAATGCGCTCATTGACTTCTTTATTAGATACGCTGACGTGATTTTGCTCAGCCAATATCTTTATATAAGTATTGTTGATGGTGTCTTGCAGGGCCTGCTTGCGGAAAGTAATTAGTTGCTGCTTGTCGTCGCCCGAGAAATTCCGACCCAGCTGGTTTTGGTAGTAATAAACGTAGTGGCGCAGTTCGAATAAATAATTCTCGTAGGCAACGTAACGGCCATCGGCTTTGGCGACCGGAAATGGTACAACCTGAGTGACCCGGTATAAAAAGGTATTGTACTGGTAGAACTTGTATAGCCCGAGCGAACAATAGACTAAAAAGGTAGCCACTGCCGCACCGGCAATTGTAGCGCTAATAACCAGGATACGATGTTTGGAGTGTTGCAACGGATAGATGTATTTGCGGGCGCCCGAAAGCACATTTTCGCGATGTTCGGCGATAGTTTCGTTGGTGATTGGCTCGACATTAGTATTTACCGCCGGTACTTCCGGGTCCGCTAAAGGATTGAGGGCGGCGGCCCTTTCCACCACGGAGTCAGGCACCATATCTTTGACCTGCTTGGATTTGCGGCGCAGGCTCTTATGGAACTTCTTGTGTAGTTTCTTATCTGTAAGTTTACGAATCATGTTTCAATTGTGCGTTTGTCCTCATCGCCCTGAGTGAATGGCCGCTGGGTCGGATGGATACCCATTTCCCGCAGTTCGTGAACCATTTCCTTCTGGACGCGGGCCGGACGATGGACGTCGCGAATGACTAAATCTCCCACATAGGTTTGCACAACTATTGTACCAAAGTTCAGCAGCGTCTCTTGCAGGCCGGAAATCTGATAATTAATCATTTGGATTTGCTCCAGGCCGATGTCTACCACGTTGACCTGCAACAGGCTGCGGGTTTGCTGGATAAAACGCTTGTCGGTCATGATGTAGACGCTGAAATGCCAACGCACCCAGCCTGGGAAAGCTAGGATTAGGCCGAGTATCAGGCCGCCGGCCAGGCCGCCAAAAAAGAAACCGTAGGTTGGCTTAATTAGCGCTGGAACAGTGCCGGCCAGAATGGCAAGCATGAATAATATCAACGATTTGCGCATTACCACCGGGTGTTTACGGAAAACCAGCAAGACTTCTTCGTCTTCAAACTGTTCTTTGAAGTGCTTGGGCTTTTCTTCGACCATATCTTCCAAGTCTTCGGTATCTTGAAGTTCTGGCTTTTCCGGTTTGGCGCTCATGCTAGTATTGTAACGAAAAATAGCTTTAAGGGTTAGGCTGGTCTTGCCAATTTTGCAAAGTTCCGCATCGCTGCAGTACTTTGCAAAATTGAGAGGAGGAGGCGACCCGAGGCCGAAAGTAAGTTAGAATACTAACTTACGGAGGTCGAAGCGTCGACTCCGACGAGCCCCTGTAGTTCAATGGATAAAATAGCTCCGTCCTAAGGAGAAGCTCCAGGTTCGAATCCTGGTGGGGGCACCAAATTAACTATATGCTAGCTAGGAATTCTGGCACATAGGCTTGAAACCTGAACTACTCTCAAGTTCATACAGCACAGCTACCTGTTTGGCGCTTCCCACGGTAGCGGCACCAGGGGTAGATAAGCTACACTGAGCCCTCATAACGACATCTGCAAAATCTTGGCTAGATGAGCCATTTAACGGACCCTGGTCCCCCAATTCTATTACGTTATAGAGTTTGATAGAACCAGCTCCCCCAGACGCGAAGCCGCTCCAACAACCCTGATTATAAAAACTAACATTTGCTTGTGCGGGCACCGCAGGACTGGCGCCCCACGTTATCTGATTACTGGTACTCGCCGGGGAGCAGACTTGAGGTAATGGCCCATTATTATTGCTTATATATTCGTCTATAGCTCCGAGCAAGCTGGCAATATCGCTTTTGCGCTGGTTGTTGCGCGCATTGCGTTGCAAGGCCGGAACAGCCAGGAAGACTATCAATAGAATTAGCCCGGCTATAGTCAGCACAATCATTACCTCTATGATAGTGAAACCCCCCTGAGCCAATCTATATTTTCTCATTATGATAATGGTTAAATTTTAGACCAGAATCAACGCGGCTACAATTACAATAAAGGGCTAAGTTAAGACGTCAGGTGCTGGTGGGCGGTTTTGTAGTCAAATAGCTCTGCGGGCTTAAACCACAGGTCGATCTCTTTTTTGGCTTCGTCGGCGTCGGCTGAGGCATGGACCAGGTTGGCCAAGCCACCGCCTTTTTCGTTGGCGTGCTCCATAGTTATGTGAGCGTAATCACCCCTGATAGTTCCCGGCTGGGCCTTGTGCGGTTCGGTTTCGCCGACCATTTTGCGCACTGTGGCGACAGCTTGGACGCCCTCTAAGACCAAGGCAATTACCGGACCGGTCATCATGAAATCGGCGTTACGCCTATAGACTTCTTCGCCACGCCGGGAAATCAGCGTGCCAATGTCTTCATAATGTTTGTGGTAGTGGCCTTCGTCCGGGCTGAGCATTTTTAAGCCGACAATTTTAAGACCGGCCTTTTCGAAACGGTTGGTAATTTCGCCCACTAACCCGCGCTGCAGAGCATCGGGCTTTAATAAAACTAGTGTTCTTTCCATATAATATGATTTTAACAGATTGGTTTCTAAGCACAAGTTGAATATTATTTATGTTCAGGTAGATAGTTGCTGCGTCGCACAATAAATTTGCTACAATACGCTTATGCCTTATGAACAAGCTGTAGAACAATTTCTGGAATACTTGGAGCTGGAGCAAAATCGCTCCAGCAAGACCATTCAGAATTACAGCCACTACCTGACCCGGCTGAGCGATTTTGCCGGCGACATCAAAGTCTCGGATATTAACGATGAACTTATCCGCAAATGGCGGCTGTGGCTGAACCGTTTGCCGACTAACACCTCTGATGAGCTTGGCAAGTCCACCCAAAACTACCACTTGATTGCCCTGCGCAGTTTTTTGAAGTACTGCTCTAAGCGCGGCTATGAAGTGATGTCGGCCGACAAAGTTGAGCTGGCCCGGACCCGCCGGCCGCAAGTAACCTTTTTAACCCCCGAGGAGCTGGGGCGCTTGGCCGACCAACCCGACACTAATAAACTCAATGGCCTGCGCGACCGGGCCATCATAGAATTGCTGTTTAGCAGCGGTCTGCGCGTATCCGAACTAGTCGGCCTGGACCGCGACCACATTAACCTTTCGCGGCGGGAATTCATGGTCCGCGGTAAAGGCCAAAAAGACCGGCCGATTTTTATCAGCGTGGAAGCCGCCGATTGGATAAAAAAATACCTGGAAATGCGCCAAGATAACACCAAACCCTTGTTTATCAGATACAGCGGCAGTAAAAAGGTTGATTTATCAGGCAATTTCCACCGCCTGACTGCCCGCTCCATACAGCGCATGATCGCCCGCTATGCCCTGCTGGCCGGCATTACCAAACACGTCAGTCCGCATACTCTGCGGCACTCATTCGCTACCGATTTACTGATGAACGGCGCCGATCTGCGCAGCGTGCAGGCCATGCTGGGCCATAGCAATATCGCCACCACCCAGATTTATACCCACGTTACCGACCCGCACTTAAAAGCGGTGCACGAAAAGTTCCATCGGGCCAGTCACGAACAAGCTTAAAATTAGTCTTTTAATTGATGGTCACAAGTGTAATAATTAAGCTTAACAGTTTTGTTTAAGGCTTGGATTAATGGAAAAAACCGTCAAGAAATTTGGTCGACCCAACCTAATAATCGCCCTGGTGGTAATTGTAGCCATCGCCATCGGCGGCTGGTATGAATATAACCACACCCACAAAAACAGTGGCCAAAATGTCAACTTGGCAGTCAAATGGGATACCTATAAAGATACTGCTGATAAATTCCAGTTTACCTACCCTGACCCCTGGGGCAAACCACAGGTACAGGTTATAAGCCTGTCTCCTGGCAAAGAGTATTCAATTACATTCGCGGCGCCAGCGACCGCCAAGCATAATGAAAGTATCGCTATGGATTCGACCGACGTAGCTAAAAAAGTTTGCTCGACCTCTGGCGATTGCCAGACCGTGCCCACACTGACGAGCGATTCTGTGAAGCAGCAGTTAAATAAGCCGAGCTACAAATTTGTGGCTAAAGACGCGAACTCGTACGCAACGCTCAGCACCAGCGGTGGATTCAATAACTTATCTATATATAGGATAGTCAGCTTGCCCGATTTGAATATATCCGCCGCCAGCGGCTCTTACGCCAAGAAGGCCAGCTCTACAAAATGCTCGCAGACAAGTTTTGGGTCAGATGCCATGGGCTGCATCAGCCAAGCTGTTTATAGCCAGTTAAATACCACTTTGGGTTCAATTAAACCACTTTAGTGTTACTCAACCTTTTATTTTGGCCCCTTAAGTGTAATAATTAAGCATAATCATATTGCTTTATGGCAGAGACAGCGGCGGCAAAACCTAAAAAATTCAATCCACTAAACTTAGTGGTCCTGATACTGATTGTCCTAGTAGTTGGCGGAGTGGTTTGGTACTGGCATGACCACAAAACTAGCAACCAAACGGCCAATTCCCTTCCGGCCGGTTGGTCGCGTTATTCAAATACTAAGTATGGTTTCGAGTTTATATACCCTAACGACTGGGGTACGCCGAATCTATCCGTAAATCCGGCGGAAAAGGGCCAGTCCTATGCAATCCAGTTTATTGACGGAAAGTTGACCCAGGCTCAATTAGCTAAGCAGCCCCTGGTTTCGATAGTTTTTGATAGTCAAGATTTGAGCCGTAAGGTGTGTACTGCGAACGAACCCACTGACTGTACTACTGATAAAGCATTTACGGCAAGCGATATTAATAAGAGCCTGAGCACTAATAAATCAAGCCTCACCGCCTATGATAACAACTCAGACGCCATCGTCACCTCCGGGCCAACGGCGGCTGCGGAAGCTATGAGTCTGCAGCAAATAGTTAGCTTAAATACCGCAAACGTTACTGCTGTCCGGGCAACTTACGTTATCCAAAACGCCAGCCAAACCTGCAGCCAAAATAAATTCTCGCCGGATTCAATGACCGGCTGCATCACAAAAAACGTTTACGACGTGGTTAATAAAGTACTGAAAAGCATTCAAAATATTTAAAACACAAGCAATTTTCTTTAGGCCCAGATTGTTGTAGTATAAACTTAGATCTTCCTAGTGAGGTCTTGATGCGCTTGATTTTATATTTTAACGCGCTCGATCTTTTACAACTAGCTAACTCTTACTCATCTTATTTGGGGTGAAAGTGCGGTTATTTAAGTCGATTGCCGCCCATTCACCTCAAGTAAGTAATGAGGCCTTACGACGAAGGAGATTCCCGTGCGCGGGTCAAACGTGTGGCGCTTCGTGGCGCTCATCGCCGTGTGCCTCGCCGCCGTTTCCGCGGCGGCCAAGGCGAGCAACAAGGCAGCCCTAGCGGTGAACGTCACCGCGAGGCTGAACACGGCCAACTTCACCATCCAGACGGCAACCACTTCAAAGGTGGTCGTCTGGGAAGGGACGGACACGCAGAACATGCAGCCCTGGCACGGCGACACGCCGGCCAGCAATCGCAGCTTCAAGCTGGCGCCGCTGGCGCCGAACACCACGTACTTCTACAAGGTCACCGCGACCAGCAACAAGGGCGTGGTGTCGAGTGCAAGCGGGCAGTTCAGCACTACGCAGTGGGACGGCCAGCCGACGCTGGCCGTTCAGAACGGCAAGCTGTACCTGAACAAGGTGCGGTTCTACCCGATCATGGCCATGGCCTTCAACGAATGCCCCAGCCAGCAGGTGGTCGGCGACGACACGTCGATGGGCGTCAACATCCTGTACCACAGCACGTGGTACGGCTGCCCTGACGCGAATCACGACATCAGGTGGCTCGCAGCTGATGAACTTCACGGGCTCTTGAACAATCAGGTCGGCTGGATCCAAGCGGGTCCGCGCGTAGGGATCAATCCCACGCAACCGCCGTCCTGGGACAGTCTGCCGGAGCTCATCAACCTGCAGGGAGCGTTCCAGATCGAGGGAAGCCCGATCCATCAGGTCGGTACGGTCGTCGGCAATCTCCCGAATCTCTACAGCTGTGATGGGCCGGGGAATGCCGGCACGAAGCTGTACCAGGGGTTGGCCACGGAAGCCGATGACCACCCGGTGGTCTTCGACAGCTTCCTGACCAACGTGATCGGCACCAATCCCACCTGTCTCACCGCCCAGCGGATGACAGCCCTGTTCTGGACACCAGTACTCGCAGGAGCAGACGGCGCTGAGTACCAGACCCAGCAGTACGCACTGCCGGAAGACGGCATCATCGTGAACAACGACGTCCAGGCGGTGGCCGGGCTCCAGGCCAAGCACCTGGACACGCTCTACCCCGTCATCTTCGGCGGAAAAGCGTCCACGGCAACCAGCAGCAGCGCGGTCGTGAAGGTTCGGGGCTGGCAGTGGGGCGGCAACACCTATGTCCTCGCCCTGAATACCGGCGGACAGCCGGCCACCACCAAGCTGAAGGTCGGCGGCAGTAGCCAGAACGCGAAGGTGCTCTGGCAGAGCCGGAACGTCAGCACCACGAAGGGCATCATCGCCGACCGAATCGGCGCCTACGGGCTCAATGTCTACGAGCTCCAAGGAAGCTAGGCCGGGAGTACGAACGAGTCTACCCCAGACGGGCGGCAGCCGCCGCCCGTCTGGGTGAGATCGATAGAAGTTAGCACAGTAGACCAGGAAGAATCGCGGGCCCCGAAAGGGGTCCTTTTTCTAAATAATTAACCGTTGTATGTTTTAGTGTCTTTGTTGGGCCCGCCGCCCGGACCAGGGGTGGGACCATTACAAGTTAGGGTAAACGGGTAGACTCCTCCCACATTAACCCATTGCCAGGGGCCTGATGATTGATTGCCGCTGCCCGACTTTGTATCATATGGGCCGGCTGACGAGCTCTCCGTACAGCTTGTGGCACCAGTGACGCTCCAATAATCTTGGCCGCCGCATACGCCAAACCGGTGGCTAGAATCAGCGCAGCCCCATCCGCCGCCGCCGCCGAGAGTATGTGCGCGAACTACACCGTCAGGATCCGCATAAACATTGTCGCCATTCCTACACATCCATTGTTGATAGAAACCTGTGCCAAGTCCGCATTCATACGGCCCGTTGTCCCAAGCCAGAACAGTATAACTATTAATTACAACCTGCGGGTAGTAAATATCGAAGCATCCTGCCGAACCCTGCGGGCTATAAGCCCGCCATCCCCAGGGGTTAACACCGGCCTGAAGGTATACACAGTAGTGCCCTACACCCAAGGTTGGGCTGGTTCCGCCAGTACCGACCCAGCCACCTGAACCGATGGAAGCACAGTCTACATTCACACAGTTGTACAGCTGGTAATAGCCGACGCTAGGGCCGGGCGGGTTAGTTTCCGGGCAGCTGCCGCTCCAGGTGAAGTACCCTGTGCCGTTGCCATTATCAACCGGCGTAACACTGGCCGAGCAGTTGGGCGGTAGCACCTGGGTCTGGCCGCCGGTACTAACAGTCCAGCTTACAACCGCTGCGCGCCCAATGGGGTCGGTGCAGGTTGCGGTGAAGGTTCTGGTTGAAGAATTATCATCATAGGGCCAGGTCATAGTTTCTGAACCGGCAGTCGCAGTATTACCGGGATTAGTCCAAGAACCGCCACTCAGAACACACTTAACGGCGTTGGTGGATGACCAGCTAATAGTATAATTGTCAGCAGCATGTACACTGCCGGGGCCTGATATAGAGGCTATGGGATAAGGCCAAGCCGTAACGGTTTTACGGGCAGCCGTGCCGCCGGGGCCGCTGCAGTCCAGATTATACTTTTGAATACCCATGGCGGAGGTAATGGCCGGAGTAGTCCATGAGCCGATAGAACTGGAATGGTCGCGGCTATAAGTAGTTACGGTGTTGTAGGGCGACACCAGCACATTGCCGGTAAGATCGCTCCTGGTACTGGTGGCATTGCAGTTGGTCGCATCGGCCATTGTCCAGTTAAAGGTTGCTGTGCTGCCGGAATTAATATACACCGTGCCGTTTTGTACCGGACTTTGCGGAGTATCAGGGTTGGCAGCTTCGCTGTCGACAGTCCTGCCGGCGTCAGTACCACCATTGCCGGTGATCGTGAACGTTAGGGTCGGCCCTGGCGTGGGTATCACCGTACCGGAGTTGTTACAGATATTACTGGATGAGGCATCAAAAGATATATAAGGATATAGCCCTTGGTGCGCGGTAATTTGTTTGCACAGCGCGTCCGCCGAACGGATACCGGCTTCCGGAATACCGTTAACAGTAGCTGAAACATTATCGTCAATGCCGTTATTGGAAGCCGTTTCAGTGCTAATGTCTACTCTGGCCTGCAAGCGCTTGGAGACGTTAGAAACCGAAGCCGTAACGTCTACTACGGCCTGGTCGCCAATAAATTTAAGTTGTGTGCTGTCGATGTCGTTGGCCTGTATAGCTACGTCCAGTGGCCCATAGATTGGCGTCACCCGCGCGTAAACATAATTTATCGGGTCGGTTGAGGGCGCACTAACTGATTGAGTGAGCTGGCTTATTATCATATTACATCTGTAGTTGGCGGTGCCGGTGAAACCGGTGCCAGTTGTTTGCGCTCGGTCGCAGGGCACAGCCAACAATTGGCCGTTACTCAGGCTTGAATATGCCAAATGCTGGACGATAGTACCACCACCGGCTGGCTGCGGGTAAAGATAGACTGTTTTGGAATTTTTCTGTAGATCACTGACACTGCCACTCGCCGGAACCGGATACAGGCTAACTCTAAGAATAGGCATATAGTTGTTCGGGTCGCTGTTCCAAGTATTCTCATCCAAAAGTGGCAGTGTGTTGGGTGGGTAATTGGGGCTGAAAGTAGAGCTGACGCTAGGTTGCCAGGAAAACATAAACTGGTCCAGGGCACCGCCGATAGCCGAGGTCGTCAGCTTGACCACCTGAGATTTGAGGTCGGGTATATTTTGATAGATCAGCTGCGTTGGAGTTTGGTTGAGCAAAATACAGTCGTACTTGGTGTTGCCATCGCCCGAGATGTTGGAGTCGTTATAAAACGGGCCCTGGCTGCCAGATGAACCAATCAAACTATTAGCGCCAGTGCACTGCGTGGAGGCCACATAAGGCGCCGAAGCATTGACCGGATTTTTAGCGTAGGCCTTCATATAGGCAATAACGTCGTTTATGCCTGACTGGGCCGCGTAGGTTGAGGCGCTGCTAAGCTGGCGGTTAGTGGAATTAACGGTTGAACGCTCTACCAGCCGGGCGAAACCCAGGCTAACGAGCGTCAGAAGAACCACCAAAACGCCGACTATAACTATTGAGGCTAAGCCCTGTTGGTTGCGAACATGCCAAGTCAGCTTTTTCATAGTCCAAGCCCCTTAAACACAGAGGTATTAAGCCGGCTGACCGAACAGAATTCATCAGCATTGCCAGTTGGGTCGCAACCTATTAGAGTTGGACTGTTAGTGTTAAGCAGCATGTTATCAGCGCCGTAAGCTATAACAATGGTTACGTTATAAAAATTTGAACCGCCAGAAGACGGGGTGATTTCGAACTCGCTCAAGCGCATGTTGTCCCCCAGTAGCTCGACCGGATTATTAAAGCGCGCTGAGCCGGCCGGGCAAACCGGCTGGCTTGGCGGGCACGGCGTGGCGCAGCCGGTGCTGCCCGAAAGCGTATCTTTGAGCAGACCGAAATTACCGCCACTAGCCAGCGGCGAGAAGACTGACGTAGCAGCAACATCCAGCTCATGGTTAATAATATAAGTATAGCGCGTATTACCAATACAGTAATAGGCATAAGTGCTTTGGCTGGACGTTGGCAGAACTTGTGTGAGCGGACTGCGGCTAAAGTCGCCGTTGGACTGAAACTGCTCACTGATATCTTGCAGTACTTGATTAGCCGTTTGCTGGGTGTTGATATTGGAAACACCCTTGTAAAATAAATTGCCGATTTCAATGAAGCCAGCTATAGCGCCCAGCAGCACTAGAGAGAAAACCGTCGTGGCAATCAGGAGTTCGAGAATAGTGAACCCCTCATTACTTGTGGTTGGCGCTAATGCGGCTTTTTTCTTCAGTCGGAATTTCATTTATCTATCCCCAAACTACTAAGTGTTTGCTGCCAAGTCTGAGGGTTATTATCCCAGTTATAGCTAGTATTGTAGATCATAAAGTAATAATAAGCACTTTTACCGATGGCAAAAACCATTTCACCTCTGTAATCATTTAGGGCGGCTACAGCCTGTTTAGGTTGATTGTTCGCCTTATTCATTGGTCTATCTTTAGACTATCTATTACTTGCTGCCATACAGCTTGGTTAGACTGCCAGTTGTAGGGCACGCTAAAGATCATGAAGTAGTAGCTGGCGTGACCCGACAAAGCCAGAACCGCCTCGCCTTGCATAACCTGAAAGTCCATAGTTTTGCCCATGGTGGTTGGTGTAGCCGTAAAATTCAGGCTGAAAGCATCCGACTTAATATTAGGCGTTATCAGCGCAATCGGCTTCTCAAAAGCAACATAGTAGCCGTCCATCCTAGCCGTTACGTACTGCTCGAGGTTGGTTATTAGACCTTGGTACTGATTAGTATTTGAAGTTTTCAGGGCTTGATTAAGGTCTGATAAGTAATTGGCTCCGGGCGGTGATGACACCACCGTGGCGCTGCCGAGGCCGCCTATTATAACGGGCGAGTTGCCGGTGGCCGTTTGGTCAAACATTGCTTGACCCGCAGAAAGTTGCAGGTTTGCGGGTGCTTTAAATTGTACCGGTTTGCTGAAACTGGAGCCCGTTCCAGTTTGCGAAGACTTTAAGCTATAGCCGTCGAGCTGTTGGTAGGTATAGCTGTATTTCCCTGTCGGGGACTTAGCCTTCTGGGCATTCTGATGGTGGCGATAATACAAAACCCCGGTAAGAGCCAATGCAACAATTAATAAGATAATTATCAGCAGCGTGATTCTGCGCTTAAATGGACGGCCAGAGATTGATTTAGTGCCAGAGTTTAGTTCGGAATTGTTATTTAGTCCCATAATTTACTCATCTTAAGTTTGGTTAGAGCAGTTGCCCCCGGTGACGTAACCATACATTGTTACCATGGGATTTCTATAGACTTTATCAATTCCTCCGTTAATGTGCTCGCCCATGTTGCCAGAGTAGTGATAGAAGTACTCGCAAACACCGCGGTTATCGTAAATAGTAATGGTAAATACGGCGTTGAAGAATTGTAAAGAGCCATAGTAACGAGTGCCTAAACCTACAGCGCCATTTTGATAAACTGTTTGGCTATAGCCGGTGAAGGGCGTGCTACAGCCTGCTACTCCAGCAGTTCCACATTGATAGAGAGTAGCGTACGGTGGCGGCGGAGGCGGCGCATTCACCACCACGCTGGCCGAGACCGTCGGTGAGTTACCGCCGGGGCCGGTGCAGTATATGGAGTAGGTGTAAGTTGCCGGGCCGGCTAAGGCTGGGGTGGTGTAGCTGCCGGAAGCGGTCCTGGCGCCGCTCCAATTGCCCGAAGCCGTGCAACCGGTGGAATAGTTGGTGCTGCTCCAGTTGAAGGTAGCGGTGCCACCGCTGTTAATGGTCTGACTGGTGGGGCTTATGGTAGTTACCGGCGCCGGTTCGGCGCTGACGGTTATAGGTACGCTAGATTGCTGTGCCGCCCCACCGCCAAAAGGGTTGCAGGCGAGGTTGTAAGTCACACTGCTGGTAAGACCTGAGGTGGCGTAACTGCCGGCTATGGCTTTGGCACCATTCCAGCCGGCGTCCAGGTTGGG
>Ga0265337_1000263_pt1 | contig 28495 bp, 21 predicted proteins | sample 42122metaG_FD_192441 | JGI IMG/M metagenome (GOLD analysis project Ga0265337, IMG submission 192441) | Rhizosphere microbial communities from Carex aquatilis grown in University of Washington, Seatle, WA, United States - 4-21-22 metaG | ecosystem: Host-associated > Plants > Roots > Rhizosphere >... | reverse complement strand
GGCGGGAATGGTTCCGGTCACCCTTCGGGCTCCCTACACCATTCCCGCCCCTCAGCCTTGTAGCGTATTGATTCCCTGCTTTGAGGTCACGAACTCAGAAACGGCGGGGTTTGATTGCTTGTTGATGTCGGGATGACTATTTTGCAGGCGAATGAACTTGAGGCGTTATCTCACGATTTACGGCGCGTTGTGGCGGACTTCCGTCACGCGGGAGATGTCGTTCAAGGGCAACTTCCTGCTCTGGATTCTGGTGGAGCTGCTCTGGTTCGGCCTGCAATTGAGCTTCGTCGGCGTCATTTTTTCCCAGACTAAGACCATCGGCACATGGACGGTGTGGCAGGTGGTGCTGCTGACAGGCACGAGCAATTTCATCCAGGAAATCTACCAGGCGTTCTTCCTCGTCAACTGCACGAACCTGTCCGAGCTGGTCCGCACGGGCAAGATGGATTTCCTGATGCTGCTGCCGGTGAACACGCGCTTCATCGTCTCGTTGCGGGTGGTGGACATCCCGTCGTTCGTCAACGCCGCGTTCGCCGCGTGCGTGATGGCGTTCGCGGCGCACAAGCTGGGGCTGCACCCGACGGCGCTGCAACTTGCCGGCTTCGCCGCGTTGTGCGTGGCCGGACTGCTGGTGCATTACTCGCTGATGTTCATGCTCGCCTCGATCAGTTTTTGGACGGTGCGCGCGCAGGGGATTGTTTTTGGCTACTACAATCTGTTCAACATCGCGCGGATGCCGGACGAGGCGTTCAAGGGGACGTTCAAGGTGGTGTTCACGTTTGCGCTGCCGGTGCTATTGGTGAGCAACGTGCCGGTGCGCGTGCTGGCGGACAAATTGTCATCACCATCCATGTGGCTGGTGTTGATCGGGCTGGGCGTGGTGTGGGCGGCGATTTCGGAATGGTTCTGGCGCAAATCGCTGCGCCGTTACACCAGCGCGAGCACATAGCCGGCTTCAATCCGCGAATGGCCTTGCCTGTCGAATTTTGTCTTATTCCACTACAAATGCGCCGGTTCATCAGTTCATCCAGCCGGGAAAAGTCATATTGGCCGCTGCTCCAAAATTCCAATCTTTATGCCAGGGCAATTGCCACAAATCCTTTGCGCGCGAGTAACGGACGGAGCTGTCGAAGAAAAGGATGTTCACGCCTTTCGCGTGCCGCTCGATGGCAAAATAATGCATCTCGTCGTCATGGATGCCTATCCATTCGCCGTTGAAGGCCGGCGGCGAATTGGTTTCACGGGGATCACCGCCGCGCCACATCGAATCCAAAAACAGGGGAGTGCTTGAAGGTTGTGGCACATCATCTTTCCGCCAGCGATAGTTTTCGGACTGGTGTCGAAGACTCCTGCTGTTGCGATTGTAAACCCAGCCATTGAGCCCATAACTGGCGATGAGCGGGCGGGCGGGATTGTTGGGGTCGTGGAGGCGACGGATATCATAGGCGGTCGTCGGGCCGCCCCAATCCACGGCGTTGGTGTTGTCGAGGGAGGTGTGGACTTCTTGAGCACCCGGCCCGCGCCGGTCGGTCGCCTTGGGGAAGAGGAGCAGCGCGGGTTGACGGTAGCATTCGTTGGTGAACGCCAGCACCCAGTTGGCGCGCGAGCCGACCGCTCTTGACGTTCCGGACATGAACGAATCGTTGTTGTCCCCGGTGTAAACTTTCCAGAGGACGCCCCATTGTCGGAGATTGGAAAGGCAGGCCGCATTGCGCGCCATGTCTTTACCTTTGCTCAACGCCGGCAATAGCAACGCTGCCAGAATGGCGATGATGGCGATGACCACCAGCAATTCCATCAGTGTGAAGGCGCTGGACTTGAATTTCATCGCTGTGAACATCCTGACACCAGGGCCGTTCCCGCCGACTGCCATAAGCAGTGTCTTCATTTCTTCCATTTTCTGGCCAGCAGCGCCACCGTCGCCGCGATGGCGGAAACAGCGAGGACGCCGGACATGATCCAGAGGAAGAAAACCAGCATCCGTTTGTGATGCTCCGCCACCTCGGCGCTACGGGAAATTTTCAAGGTCTTACCTTCCTGGACGGTGACGGATTTTTTCCGTCCGTCGAAAGTGTAGTCAACGCGCAGATCCTTGGTCTTGCCGAACGCCGGGTCGCCGAAGGAGGAGTCGCCCACCGTTACCTCGAGGCCGTCGTTCTGAATTATGTCCGTGAGGTCGGCGGTCACGTCGCTGGTCTGGCCGTTGGGCAGGTCGCCATAAACCGCCTTGACGATGACCAGCCGGGATTTTTTGGGCGGGACCGGCGGGTTGGCTGAAATCCTCAACCGGCTGCCTTCCGAAGCGGTCTTGGTGTTGGCCACGCCGTCAATCGTGTAATCCACTTTGAGCTCCTTGGGAAGACCTTCGGCAGGGTCGGCGCCAAAAGCGCCGTTGTCTATGTGGAAATTAAGCATGTTATCATTCACCATCGCGGCGACTATCTTCGTCACGTTGGTGGTGGCCGCCGGATCTGACAAATTGCCGTAAACCGCATTGACAATCACCAGCCTTGCCGGCGCATCCGCAGCGGCAACGGCCTTGGTTGCGGCGTCCTCTGCATAGCAGGCAACGCACGCCATGCTTGCAATGAATCCGTAGAGGAGAGCCATTCGCGTGGATTTGATGAATTCAGAAGGGTATCTATTTTTGACGAGCATAAAGGTAGCCTAATCCGGCACGACATGGCGTCAAGTTGGGAATTTTCTCTTTCGACCAAGCCATGGTTTCACCTTTGTTGGACAACACGACTGCGACTTTCTTTTGCTATTTACCCATACATTTACGCAAACGTCGAAAGGGGCAGCAATTTCTCATTTAATCGAGGGAACATCTTCAACACCGCCAGGAGCATGGCGCGGGAGGCGATTTCGGAATGGTTCTGGCAGAAATCGCTGTGCCGTTACACCAGCGCGAGCACGTGAACCGTTTCGTCCCTTTCAATCCTGTGGCGGAATGGTTGATGGGTTGAATGGCAATTTATTTTTGGTATGAACCAGATTGCCGGCAGCATCAATGATGTTGGTTGTCACAATGACGAGCAACCGGTTCTTGCCATCGGTGGAGCTGTTTGGAGCGAGAACAACGGCTTGACCATCCAAAATATTTGCCTGCGCATTCAGGACTTCAGGCGCACTGACGGCAACCTTCATTTTTACCGTGTAACCATCGGCATAAACTGCGGGTATTAATTCCACGGTATCCTTGCCAGTGCTAATTTGTGTTTGCCTCCCACTGGTGGTTACAACTTCCGGTTCACTCAATGTCGTTGCGCCATCCGATCTAAGTTTGCGCAGCAAAGATGACGTTTGGGTGTCGGACATGATTTCAACCGTGTTGTTCTCCTTGGTATCCACGACCGTGCCTGCTTTCAAAATAGAGGCGACATCGCTTTCGGGCACTTGAATGAAATAGGCCTTGATATGAACCTGTGCCGGTGCGGTGTTCAATTGCTGGACGATCTTCTCGACTGCATTCAATTCAGAAGATGTTGCTTTGGTATACAAAAGGCCAAGCTGGTCGTTAAAGGCAATTGATTTGGGTGGCTGGAAATTTATGCCCTTGGAAGCGAAGAAATCAGTGGCAATAGCAGCAATATTTGTGGCGGAAGCACTTGGGGATGGATTCATCGCCTCGCGTAAATTGTCCAGGAATATTCTCGTATCAACCTTAAAAACACGCATTTCCATTTTCTCCGAGGCAACGGAACGGTGTCGGTGTTGGATTGTCAATGTGGTCGCTGTGCTCGCAACCAGAAGAGCCGCCACACCAACAACGACTGCTGTTTTCGCTTTTGTCCATGCCATAATTTTCAATGCTCCTTTGATGAGGGTTAAGGTTGAAACTGAAGCCGTTGCGCCTTTGGCAACCGCCACAGCGGTCACGGTCTTTGCCAGCGCCACCGGCGCGGCTTGAATGGAATTGGTGGAAATGGTTTCCGCGATGGCGGCCGTAGTCGAATCCACACCCTGCTTTGCGAAGAACTTCCGCAATTTCTCCAGCGCGCGGTTAACCCGCATCCGCGCCGTGTCCTCATTCGCGCCAATGGCCGCGCCGACTTCGCCGAGGCTTTTGTTTTCAAAAAAACGCAGCACAAGGGCGTCGTGATCCGTTTGGCCAAGCCGGTCCAGCGCGTCGTCAAGCAACGGCGCGATTTGCCGCCATGTTTCGTCGGCGGCTGGTTCGTTCAAGATGGATTGCATATAAGCCTCCTGTTCGCGGCGCTGGCGGCGGCGTTGCATGGTCATTGCGTTGGCGGAAACGTATCGCGCCGTGCGGCAAAGCCAGCCGCTCAAAATGGTCTTTGGCCCGAGTGATTTTGCCTTGCGCGCCAGGATGATAAAAACCGCCTGCGTGATTTCCTCCGCCAGATGCGGGTCGCGAACCTGGCGCAGGGCGACGGAATAAACCAGATTGACATGGCGGGAGACGAGCGCGGTGAACGCCTCCTCGGAATTGCGCCCGGCATATTCCCGCAGCAACGTCATGTCATCGGTCATCACTTCACTGATACATTTACGCAGCCGTGAAAAGCGAACAGATTATTTTGTCAAAGTGTGGCGGCAGGCATCCTGCCGCCCGGATCAATACCCGTTATTTCCAATGCCTCTGAATGTTCAACGCTCTTTTCGCCGGGCTGGAAGCCCGGCTCCACGGCAGGCAAGATGCCCGCCACCACCCTCAAACCATCAACGCGAGCTTGACCTTTTGGAATGAACAATTAACCCTTTTCGCCGTCGAACATGGCAATCTATGAAAAAAATTCTGATTCCCGCATTACTTGTAATTCTACCTTCCCTTGGCGTGATGGCCGCCGGCCAGTTGACCGTCACCGTTGTCAACAAGCTGCAATTCGCGCGCGCCAGCCAGACGATTGAATTGACCGCCGCGCAACTTGCGCCGCTCGGCGAAAAGAATTTGAACAAGATCCACGTCAAGGACGCCACCGGCAAGGAATTGCTCTGCCAGGCGGTGGACACGGATTACGACGAATATCACACGCCGGACGCCGTCATTTTCCAGAGCGATTTCGCGCCTGGCGAGACTAGGACGTTCCCCGTGACCGACGGCAACGTTCAGGTTTTCAAACCGGAGGATTACAAGACCTACGGCCGGTTTGTGCGCGAGCGGTTTGACGATTTCGCGTGGGAAAACGATTTGATTGCGCACCGCACCTACGGCAAGGCGCTGGAGACATGGAAGGGTGAGCCGCTGACGAGCAGCGCGATTGACATCTGGTCGAAGCTTCATCCGACACTCATCGTCAACGAATGGTATATGATGGGGGATGCGTATTATCACCACATGAACAGCAACGGTGGCGACGATTATTCCGCCGGAGCGACGCGCGGTGATGGTGGCAACGGCCTCTGGGCGGATGACAAGCTCTGGGTCTCGAAAAATTTCATGAACTCGCGCACGCTGGCAAGCGGCCCAATTCGCGTGATGTTTGAGCTGGATTACGACGCGTTCGATGTCAACGGCCAGCAGGTTGCCGAAACCATGCGCATCTCGCTCGATGCCGGCAGCCAGATGGACCATTACCAGGTCACTTTTAAGCCGGTCGGCGCTGGCGGACTATTGACGGCGGCGGTCGGACTCAAGAAGGTCAAAGGCGATCAGGCCGATTTCAACGCCGCGCGCGGCACGCTGGCGATATGGGAGCCGATGGAAGGCAACCGGGGCATGCAGGGCATTGCGGCGATTGTGGATCCGAGAAGTTTTATGAAACAGGCCGAGGACAAATCAAACAACCTGCTGCTCTTGAATGCGGGGCCGGGCAATTCCATCAATTACTGGGCCGGTTTCGCGTGGGACAAGGCCGGAAAGATCACCTCAGCGGACGATTGGAAGAAATACGTGGATGAATTTGCTCAGGGCGTGCAGTCGCCGATCGAAGTCAGCGTTTCCGCCGGGCAATAAATATTTGTGGAATATCCATCAACCAACCAAGGTCATAAATGAAAAAAACCGCCCTGTTTCATCGTAGCGGCGACTCGGCAGAATGCCGCCAGTTTCAGAAAATGGAAAAGTGCGGCTTTCTGCCGGAAGCCGCCACGCCCGTTTTGCAGAAGTTCCCGAAAATGTTCGCCGCAGCCGTGTTGTTGCTGCTTATTTTGAGCAATGGCTGCGCCACCCATCCAACAAAGGATGCGAACGCGTCCTTTGCGCCCGGTTCGATGGCGCCGGATTCGGGCGGCATCAGCGACGCGGAAATACGCGACGTGGTGGCGCGCGTGGCGAAACATCAGATTCATCCGCTGGCGGACGTCGATTATCCGGTGGTCACCAATTTTGACGAGGCGAGGTCCGCCAAGGCGCCGGAGGGGATCGAGTGGAATTATCCGTGGGGCGTGGCGCTTTACGGGATGTTGCGCTCGACTGATGTGACGGACGACAAGGACGTAGGCCGGTTTGTCGTCGAACACAATTCAATTTGCGCGCGCTATTATGACTGGCTGGCCGGGCTGGAAAAACAATTCGGCAAATCTTCCGGAGTCACCAACTTCGAGCACCAAGGCAAGCTCCGCCTGCTGACAAGCCTCGGCACTCTCGACAGTTGCGGCGCGATGGGCAATGAAACCCTCGAAAGCATGATGCGCCATCCTAAACAGGTGACGCCGGAGGAAAAGGCGGTCGTGGCGCGGATTGCCGACTGGATTGTCAACAAGCAGGACCGGCTGCCCGACGGCACTCTTTGGCGTTCCAATAGCATGGGAGGCACCGTCTGGCCGGACGACCTTTACATGGGCGGCGTGTTTCTTGTGCGCTACGGGATTTACACCGGTGACCGGAAACACATTGACGACGCGGCGCGCAACATCATCCACCAGGCCGCGCTGGAGCAGGATTCGGACGGGCTTTGGTTTCATGGCTATTTTGAAACGAACAAAATGCACGCGCCGTTCAAGTGGGGCCGCGGCGGCGGCTGGGTGATGGTGACGCTCGTGGAAACCCTGTCGGCGATGCCGAAAAACGACCGGCTGCGCCCGCAAGTCATCGGCATTTTGCGCAAACAAATTGATGGTCTCAAAAAAGTCCAGGCGCCCGACGGCATGTGGCGTCAGGTTTTGGACAAGCCGGAGTTGTGGGAGGAAACTTCCTGCACGGCGATGTTCGCCTACGGCATCGCTCGCGCGGTGAATCGCGGCTGGATTGACGCCTCGAACATGGCCGTCGCACGCAAGGCGTTTGCCGGCATCGCCAAAAACGTGACGCCCGACGGCGTCGTCAACGGCACCTGCGAGGGAACCGGCATCGGCGAGAGTTTGGACTTCTACATCAAGCGCAAGCAACCCGTTGACGACCCGCACGGTCGCGGCCCGGTCATGCTCGCCGGAACGGAAATTTTGCTGGCCGGCAAAAAATAATTATCGCATTTTGAAAACATGAAGACCATCCGACGCCCGCTCTTTTTTCTCATCGCACTGTTGAGCGCTGCGAACTTGTTCGCGCAGACCAACGCTCCCGTTGCCGGCGCAAATGTAATTGTTCAAAACCCGGATGCCGTCGTCGCCGGCACAAATGTGGTTGTCCAGAACACCGCCACCAATCCCGTGCCGCTCGGCGCCGGCTGGCTCAAGCGTCATACTAATTTCGTGGCGCAGGCGAAGCAGGGCGGCATTGACATTTTGTTCATGGGCGATTCCATCACCGACTTCTGGCGCAATCGCGGCTCGAACGTGTGGAACCAGTATTACGCGCCGCGCAACGCCGCCAATTTCGGCATCAGCGGCGACCGAACCCAGCACGTCCTCTGGCGCATGGACAATGGTGAACTCGACGGCATCAAGCCAAAAGTGGTCGTGCTGATGATTGGCACGAACAACACCGGCAAGGAACGCGACAATAAAACGCCGCGCAACACCGTTCCCGAAACCATCGAAGGCGTGCAGGCCGTGGTCAAGGATCTGCGTGCCAGATTGCCGGACAGCAAAATCCTGCTGCTGGCCATTTTCCCGCGCGGCACGCTGGATGACCCGCAACGCGCCCAGGTGGCCTTGATCAACACCGTCATTGCCAGGCTCGACGACGGCAAGATGGTGCGGTATCTCGACATTGGCCCGAAATTCCTGGAATCCGACGGGACATTGCCCGAAAGCATCATGCCGGGTCTGCTGCATCCCAACGCACACGGCTACCAGATTTGGGCCGACGCAATGGAGCCGACGCTGAATGAAATGATGAAGTGATTGGCGCGCAAGACCACAACACGCTCAACTCGCTGGGCATTTCACGGCTGACATTGCGGAAAAAACTGGTCCAATTCGGATTGCATCAGGTTTAGGAGCCGATGTTGGATGAGATGCTGAAATAAACCGGGATGCAAATGGGATGAAACCCTGCGTTATCGGATTTCTCCCAGCAATCCGCAACGATGGCCGTCCGGAAGGATCTTCAACCCTTCAAGCGGGAAAATCTGCTCCACCGATCCTGTCTTTCCCATGACAATAAATGCGACGTTTATTTGATAGATAATTATTGACATTTTCTAATGATTGTGGGCAAATGGGCTTGCCTCGCCTCCATCGTTTCGAGCGTGCGTGGGGCAACCGCAAATGAAAGCAGGCGGGCATAGGGTTGGGCGCAAACGACTGATGCGTTTCTCAAGCCGGCGGGAAAGAAACATGCTTGCACCCTGCGTTTTCTCTGCGCCCACACTCTCTTATCAACTTCAAGCAGTTCAATCGTTCTGTCCCTCAAAAACAATCAGAAAGGTTTCCATGAAAACTTCAATCATTACCGTTGCGTTGCTGGCATCCGGCATGTTGACAATTCAAGCCAGCCAATTTCAGGTGGTGGAACGCGGCGCGGATTACAATGTGCTCCAAAAGACCACTTACGAAGGAGGCACGAACCATGTCCACCGCGTCATCGAATTGGCCACCGGGATGCACTATTTGAGCAACGGCCAGTGGATCGAATCCAGAGAGGAAATCGAAGCTTTCCCAAGAGGTGCCATTGCCCGGCAGGGACCATATCAAGTCATTTTCGCCAACAACCTGAATTCCGCCGGTGCGATTGACCTGCAAACTCCGGATGGAAAACGGCTGCGCAGCAACATCCTTGGCCTGGCCTATGAAGACAGTTCCACCGGAAAGAGCGTGCTGATTGCAAAAATCCAGAATTCGCAGGGGGAATTGATTTCAGCCAACCAAGTGCTTTACCCCGACGCCTTTGACGGAGTCGTCAAGGCAGATGTCCGTTACACCTATAGAAAGGGCGGCTTTGAGCAGGACGTGATTTTGCGGGAACAGCCTCCAACGCCGGAGTCCTTTGGGTTGAATCCCCAAACCACGGAGATCGAGGTGTTGACGGAATTCATCAACCCGCCGCTGGCGAAGATTGCGAAACACAAGTTAAAAAACAATTCCATGCCGGATGACGACGTGAATTGGGGCGTGGTGCGAATTGGGCGGGGCAGCGCTTTCGACTTGGGAGAACCCCGGAACAGCCCTTCACGGGCGCCGGTGCGCCGGCAATACATATCGGCGCAGGGCCGGAACATTCTGGTTGAAGGCGTCCCCGTGCAGAGAATCAATGCGAATTTGGCGAAATTGCCATTGCAATCGAGAGCCGCGACAAAGTTGCCGATGCTGGCTTCCAAAACGCCGGTGCTGCCCAATACGCCATTGATGCAAGCGGAACAAAAGCCGATGAAGCTGGCATCGGCTTCACCCTCCAACAAGGGTTTTGTGCTGGATTATGTGCTCGTGGACACGGACCCGGGCGATTTCACATTCCAGGCAGATACAACATATTACATAGCGAATGGCATCGACTTTAGCGGCAACCTCACCTTCGAGGGCGGGACGGTAATCAAATATGGCACCGACCCAGACAATCCAAATCTTATGGAGTGTTGGGGTGACATAGTGTGCGATACATCTCCCTATCGGCCTGCCATATTTACATCGGTCAATGACGATACCGTGGGTGAACCCATCAGCAATCCTGATATGCCCTTGATGTATTACTGGTGCGCTATTTGCGGCAGTTCGTCCGATGCCGTTGTCTGGCATGATATTGTCATCCGATATGCTGCTGTGGGAATTGCCGGCTACGCCCTTCAATTGAATAACTGCCAGTTTATGGATTGCCTGAATCCATTTCGGATTGATTGGGGAACGTGTAGCATGACCAATGTGCTTATGGTTAATGTTGATAACGCATTCGAGGGGGAGGATTTCGCAGCCACAGCCTGTCAATTGACTGTATCTGGTGCAACCAACCTGTCCTACGACGGGTGGGGTTATGGCACGGCCAGCACGCTTGCGCTGACAAACAGTCTATTGGTCAACGTGCAAGCGAGTGGCAATACGACGATAACAACCAATCACACTGCTTGGGTTACAGATAGTGGCGGACAAGTCTTCCAAAGCGGCGGTGCTGGCGATAATTATCTGTTACCCGGCAGCCCGTTCATTAACGCCGGGAATGTGACGGCGGATAAAATGGGGCTGTATTGGTTCACTACTCAAACCAATCAGGCCATCGAGGGCATCTCCGTGGTTGACCTTGGCTACCACTATCCAGCGGTGGATGGCAATGGCGACCCCATTTCCACCGAAGTCGCCGGCATTCCCGATTACATTTCCGATGCCAACGGCAATGGGCTTGGAGATGCATGGGAAACGAATAATTTGGGCAGCTTCAACTACTTCGCCAGCGATTTGGATCCCTTGGGCAACTCGCTTCTTTATGATTTTACCAATAACATTGACTTGAGCGCCGCCGTCCAGTTCGCGATTGAAGTGACCAATACTGACGTCAACACCAACCTTGTGCCGGTTCAACTGAACATCAGCAGTGGTGTGCCCGGCTACATCTCCATCGTGGACAACACCAATTTTACGTTCTCCATTGTGGATGGCACCAATTTCACGCTGGAAGGGACGACGTGGAATCCTTACATCGCTTCAAATCTCGTCGTCAGTTTGAGTCCAACAGAAGGTGGGCACCAAATCTGGATTGGCCTGCGGGGATTGCCGCCGGTCGCAACGCCAACGTGGAAGGAAATGACGGTGACTCTGGACACCACGCCGCCAGCCATCATTGTCACCAACCCCGTTGCTGGCAGCACTGTTTCGCAGCCGATGATTCAGGTGCAGGGGTTGGTCAGCGAAGCATTGAGCAGCCTAGCCTTTGATGTAAGCAACGCCACCGGGATTTTCACCAACCAAATCGGCTATGCGAGCGGACTGTTTTACGACATGAACTTGCTTGCATTTACCACCAATTCATTTCAATGCTACGACGTGGTGCTGACGAATGGTCTGAACACCATCACGCTTCACGCCACCGATTTGGCGGGCAACACGTGCATGACAAACGTCAGTGTTACACTGGATTATTCGGGCGACACCACCCCGCCGGTGATTCAATTGCTCTGGCCGACAGCGGGCACGCCTGTGGATGGCGGCAACTTTGCCTTGCTGGCACAGGCGGACGACCCGACGGCCACGGTCACGGTGTCCATCGTGGACATCAATGGCAACACCAATGTGGTTTCCAGCATGTTGGCGCGGAACGGGCAGGTGCAGGTGAACAATATTCCGTTAAGCAGTGGCGCGAACATGGTGACGGTGACGACCACCGACGCGGCGGGCAACAGCAGCGTGACGAATTTCAGCGTGACAGGGAATGACTTGGGGTTGGCCATGAATCCCTTGACGGACGACCAGTTGAATCAATCGTCAGTGACGGTGACTGGCTCCATCGGCGAGGGCAATTATTCCATCACGGTAAACGGCGTGGCAGCCACCATATCGGGCGATCCAGTTTGGGAGGCGACCAACGTGCCGGTGAGCCCGACCGGCACGGCGGTTATCAACGTGAACGTCTACAGCAACAGCGTTTTGGTTGACACGAAAGCCTTCCTGCAGCCCCGGTCGCCCGTAGTGAGAATCACCTCGTCTGAAGATGGCCAGTTATACTCGTTATCCTTCTGGGGAATGTTTTGGGGCTACACCGAGTATTGGATTGCCGGCCTGGGTGGAACCGGTGTCGACATCCAGCAAGACGGCACCTATTCTTTTTACACGCTCTCAACCAATGTGTATTCGGATTATGATGAGCCGTGGGTATACCAGAATTGGAGTGATGAACACGGCGTTTATGGCGGCGATCCGGGGCCATCGGTGGACTCTTTTTGGGACATTCCAAAGGTGGTGCTGGTCACAGGCGGGAAAGGGCCGCCGGGAACCACGCGGCAATACACGGTGCGCGCGCTGATGGAAGGCTTTACAAATAACGAAGAATCGTCGTTTGGCGGACTGCCACCCGATGAGTTTCAGATTCAAGGGCAGACGCTGACGGCCAGCGCAAAGACTAATTCGGATGGCGCGGTGTGGGGACAAACCAGGATAAATGTCTCGGCGGGCGCCACGCCGGATGTGACGCCGGCGGCAACGTCGGCGGGCGTGTCAGCGGTGCCATTGAGTTGGGGCGTGGCTAACGATGGTTCCGGCCAGTATTACGAATTCAGCGTGGAGGTGGTCAAGGACAAGTTGTATTGGCAGAACATGGTGAAGGATGAGATTGATTTGGACAGCGGCGTGGCCATTGAAAATTACAAGGCGAGCGACGGCTTCATGAAGAACCGCGCCAACATTCAGGCCGTGTATGCGTTTTATCAAAAGTTGTTCGAGGAAGAACCGACAGAATTTTATTGGGCGGGTTTGGCGAAACTTGCCGGTGCGGAAGTGTATGCGGGATTGAGTGATGCGGAAAATTCAAGAGGCATATTTGGAAGTGCGAATGTTGATCAATTTCAACAAATCCTCATCAATATGAACATTGCCGTCATGAACGACCTTGCGTGGCAATTTGAAGCCTATAAGAAGGGAGGGCTGGATGCCTTGCAGGAAATTGACGCTGTAGATGCTACTCATTCTATTGTTGATATTGATTCTTGGCAGGAAATTGACCAAGGCATACAACAGAATAACACCAGCATGATTCAACAAGGCAATGAACTTCTTTTGCAACGCGAACAAGAGCAAGTTCTCGCAGATGGCTATGCTCAATTGAACGCGATGCCTTTGGTAACAGCGGGCATGTCATTTTTTGCAAAAAATCCAATTTCAGGAGGACCAACCTTTGTGTCAATGGAGCCGTTTGGAAACATTGCCAATTATCCTGACCGCTGGGATTGGATTTCTCATCCATATGTAAGCGCATCCAATACAGGTATGTGGCCTTTATGGGTTGGCACATCTTTAGGCACTCAATTAGGGTGGGTTGAAATTCCGCTCAAAACTCGCGCTGTAGGTTACACAACATTTACACCCGTTTATTGATTATGAAAAAGAATCTTGTCGTCTTATTGTTTTTGGTTGTCGCCATTGGCATCTGGCTCTATGTAAATAAGAGGCCGCAGCCAGAAATACAGGCCGTTGTTATAGCCAAGACAAATCGGCCTTCGCATGAACTGCCAGAAACTAATTTGGTTGTTGCGACCTTTTCTTCCAACAACGGCACATCCACTCTACCTGTTATTGAACCAGCAAATAAGGAAATAAACGCTTTGGGTGCAACGAATTTAGACCAGTGGAAATTGTTGATACCGGGGCTCAAATACTCCAATAATTTTGGAAAATGGGACAGTTGGATTATGGAAAAACAAGATCGAAGTGGTGGCGTTCCCATCACGTTCGGAAAAAACGACCAGAGCGTCTCTTACCAAGTTCGTTTTATTGACCTTCGGGTTTTCAAGGACAGTGGACAAATTCGAAGAGTCGAAATTCACAGTCCGATAATGAACATAGACAAAACACGAGAATTGGGCTTGCAATTATGCAAGATGCTCGGAGTTGACTCAAAAGGTTTTACGGACTGGTGCGACAAGGTTGGAAATCATTGGTTAGATGCACCATTATATGCGACTGGAACCGGCTCTTATGGTTTTCAAACTCTTCAAACCTTCAACAATGACGACCCTTGGTATATCAATTTCATCATTCAGAACCCATGACCGTTGGACATGGATAACTGATCCTACGCTCGGCATTTGGATCACTTGGCTGAACGACCCCAATGAATCAAGCGATGTTTCAATACCGCTAAAAGCAAGGGCGGCGACTTATTCTTCCGTTCGATTGTTTCCATTATGGTAATTATGAAAAGAACATTATTTATCCTAGCGCTATTGGCTGCGGTCGCGATTGTTTGGTTATATCTGGCTAAACAAGGACAGGAGGAAAAACAGTGATTGGAGTTGAACTTGACACGCCAACCATAGCACGCGTGATGCTATGAAAATCAAACGCCGGAATAACTTCTCGGCTATTCGTTGTGCGGGATTTGAATCGTGCTGCCGCCGGCGAATTCCCGGATGATTGCGTTCAGATTTTCCTCCGGATTTTGTAAGCAACTTTTGCTTCGGACAAAACCCAGCCGCCGGATTCCCCCTTCGGCGCGATGGTGACGCGAACGGTCGCATCCAGGACTTCCGCAACGCGACGCAACATGGCCAGTGAGTGGCCTTCGTAAGCAGGCGATTCAAGGCGGCTGATATTTTGCTGGGACGTGTGGAGTTTGCGGGCGAGGTCTCTTTGGGAGAGGCCGGCCTTTTCCCGCAGGGCGGCGATTTGCAATGCCACGTCCCAAGCCTCACCGGCACGTTTGAACCGCTCCACAAAATCCGGGTCGCGGAGTTGTTCCTCCAGAAACAGGTCAAAATTCGTCTTGCTCATAACTCGCTTCTTTCCTTCCAATCACGCATCCGCTCCTGCGCGGTGTCAAGGTCGCGCGGCGGGATGGCCTGACCCTTGTTGCGGATGCCGTGGACGGCAATAATGCGGCGGCCTTTCATAAAGAACCACAGCACGCGCGTGTTCAACTTGCCAACGTGCCGGAGCTCAAACAGGCCGTCTCCGAGCGCCTTCGTCAAAGGTTCGCGATGATACTGGCGATTACGCAGTTTCGTCAGCCCCGCCAATACCGCCGCAAAGCCGCCAGGGTCGCTGGCTTTCAGTTCCAACAGGAATTCGCGCACGGGTGAAAGGCCGTTCATAGTTTCGTAGAACTCTACTTCAAACTCCATAAAGCTGCAACATCAAATTTGATGTTTGTTCTTTTTCTACTCGTTGTGCGGAATTTGAATCGTGCTGCCGCCGATGAATTCGCGGATGACGGCGTCGCCGGGGATCAATTTGCAATCTGAAGCCTGTTTCTCCGTGAAGCCTTCGACGGATTCGAGCAGCGCCTTCACGCGGTCGTAGCGGATGCGCGCGTCGAGGAAGCCCGCGTAAGGCGCGAATTCCTCCGGCTTGGGCAACAGTCCCTTTTCCCCGACGCAGAACGGCTTGAGCGCGGGCAGGTCGAAGGGCATTCCGCCGTTGACAACATGGTCGGCCAGCCCCATCAGCGGGATGATGCTGAACAATTCGCCGTAGCGGACGTAGTGCCAGTGCAAAACCGTGCCGAGCGCGCTGTGGTTGCGGTGCTTCACGTCGCGCAAAATCCGCCTGATGAGCCGCGCGTCGGTGAATTGCGTCAGCCGCTTCGTGGTGCCGTCGCCCTCGTAAATCACGTTCATCGCCTCGATGTAGATTCGGAACTGCGCGGAGCCGTCAATCCCCTCGGTGATTGGCGGATAAAATCCGTGCAGGCAGTCGAGCAGCAAAATATGTCCCGGCTCCAGCTTCACCGGCTTTGTTCCTATGCGCCGGCCTTCCTTGAAACTGTAAACCGGCTTCTCAATTGTCTGGCCTTCCAGCAACGCGCGCAGATGCCCGTTCAACAACTGGATGTCCAGCGCCTCGGGCGCCTCGTAGTTGCGGTCGTTCAGCCAGTCCGTCGGATGCTCGATGGCCGACCAGAAATAATCGTCGAGGTTCAGCATCAAGAACCGAAGGCCGTGTTGCTTGAGCCGTTCCGTCAATTTTACCGTTGTCGTCGTCTTGCCGGAGGAACTCGGTCCGCTCACCCACATCATCCGCAGCTTGTCGCCCGCGTTCAGTCGCGTCACCACCTTTTGCGCCGCTTCGTCCAGAGATTTCTCGTAGGCCGCGAGCGACGCGGCAATCACGTCCTTGATTTTTCCGCCGCGGACGGATTCATTCAAACCCGCCACCGTGTCCACGCCGTGCTGGCGGTTCCATTCGAGGATTTGCGCCATTTGCGCGCGGGGAAAACCGTTGCCGGAGAACTGCTCTTTTGTGATGGCGCCCTCGCGCAGCCAATGCCGCCCCCAGCGATAGCATTCGTAGGCGTCGGCGGTTTTCTGAAAGCCATAACTGCGCAGCGCGTGCAGCACCTCGTCCTGGATGGTTTCAATCGTCGGCGGAAAATTGGAAATCAAATGGTGCGGGTCGGAGTTGAGGCAGACGATGGCCGCGTCCGCCAGAAACGCCGCGATGTCCTCGTCTGAGCTGTGCGCGCTGAAAATCTTCTCGTTCACGCCCGGCAGAAAATCCGTTCGAAAACCGCCGATGGACGCCGCCGCGTGCGCCATGGCCTTGACGATGCGACCGGCGTCAAACCGGACGAGTGCGCGGTTGCGTTTCTGGACCTTGACGATTCGATTTTGGACTGGCATCAGGCTTGATGGTAGCGCAACGGGGCAGGGGAACAAATCCTTTCCATCCGGCCAATGCGAGTCCGCCACAAGCCGTTGACCCATGCCGGACATGGCAGCATGGCTAATATTTTAGTTTAGCGAAGACCATACTTGCATTACCGGCCTTTATTCTTCTTGAATCCGCGTCCGGCTCGTGTCAGATTTTTCTTATTCCCGGTATAGAACCACGTTGTCAGTTAGGAAACTGATTTGTGAAAGCAGTCGTCAGAAGCGCTGCCGTTGTTCGGGCGGGATTGGGCAATCAATCCCCGACCAGCCCAGGTTCCGTATCTTCCCCGGCACAATTGTCCGTTCTGCCGACGGCCTTCCCAACCATCAGCCTGTCAAGAACCCAAAGGAATTCCATGAAGACAAAAATCCAACATCTGTTCCTCATGCTGGCGCTGCTTGCCGGTTCCAGCCAAATTGCCGCCCAAACCACGGCCTTCACCTACCAGGGCCGGCTGAATGCCAACGGCAGTCCGGCCAACGGACTTTACGATTTGCGCTTCACGGTTTGCGATGCGCTCACCAACGGCAACCTGATTGCCGGGCCACTGACCAATTCCGCCACCGGCGTCACCAACGGGCTGTTCGCGGTGACGCTGGACTTCGGCAGCGGTGTGTTCACCGGGCCGGACCGCTGGCTGCAACTGGGCGTGCGGACAAATGGCAACGGCGTGTTCACCAATCTCTCGCCACGCCAGCCAATCACGCCGGTGCCCTATGCGCTCTATGCCCAGACTTCTTCAGGCACCAACGGATCCCTGACCGGCAACAGCATTACCCTCGGAAGCGGCGGAACTTCATGGGATATCGGCGTCGCAAATAATGCCCTGACATTCACTTACGGCGACCCGGTGACCAACCTGACCCTTTCTCCGGACGGCAGTTTGAGTGTGCCCAACAACATTACGGCCGGAGGGAACGTCACCGCCAACGGCGGGCTCCAAATTGGCGGGACGTATTGGAACGTCAGCGTCGGAGGCGGCTCAGGCCCTGCCAGCTATTCGTTTACCAATTGCCTGGTGTTCTCCGCCAATGGCGTGCCATGTCTGGATGTGGTGAACTACCCTGGCAATGGTCCTGTCGTTTGGGCCCCGAACGAACTTGATGGTATGATAATTCATTGTGGTTCAATTGATGTCAGAAACGGCAGTTGGAATGCGGTGGCGCATATTGACTCCAGCGGCAACATTGAAGCCAACGGCTACATTAGTGCCAATGGCAACATTCATTCCAGCGCCAACATTAACGCCAACGGCTCCATTTGCGGCGCTATTATTTGTGGCAACAGCGACCGGAACCTGAAAGAGAAGTTCGCGCCCGTTGATGCAGCCCAGGTTCTGGAGCACGTCACCCGCCTGCCCATCTCCACCTGGAATTTCAAAACCGACCCGGCCACCCGGCACGTTGGCCCGATGGCGCAGGATTTTTATTCCGCGTTCAACGTCGGCAAGGATGACAAACACATTGCCACGGTGGACGAAGAAGGCGTGGCGCTGGCCGCCATCCAGGGATTGAACCAGAAACTGAACGAGAAGGACGCCGAGATTCAGGATTTGAAAACGCGGCTGGAAAAACTGGAGCAAATTTTCGAAACCAGAAACCGAGGTGGGAAATGAAATCCAATTTCCGCGTAGCGGCGACTCGGCAGAGCGCCGCCATATTCCTGAAAATCATTTACCGGCGCTTTCCCAAGCGCCGCTACGCCGGAGTGTCAACGCTCGGCCTTTGTCTGCTGACCGCCATCTTCTGCCTTCGGGTCTTGGGTCAAAGCTACTCGGTTGACTGGTATAAGATCTCCGGCGGCGGCGGAACGAGCACCGGCGCAACCTATCAAGTCACCGGCACCATCGGCCAGCCGGATGCGGGCATGGCGATGAGCGGCGGCATTTATTCGCTCACCGGCGGTTTCTGGAGCTTGATTGCCGTGGTGCAAACTGCCGGGTTGCCCAATCTGATCATCACCTGTGACGGCAATTGCGCCGTCGTTTCCTGGCCGGACACGACAAGTTGCACGCTTCAGTGCAACGACAACCTGGCCAATTCCTCGGGCTGGAATGCCTACGGCGGCGGCGTGAACACGGCCAATGGCACGAACAGCGTAACCATCATCTCGCCGACGGGGAGTTTGTTTTTCCGGCTGAAGCAGTGATTTTCAAGTTTTGAGGTGGCGCCTGCTGGTCATCGGACACGCTGACAATAGAGCCAATTTCCGAAACGCGTTCAACTGGCCGGGACAAATGCCTTGAACGATTGGTCAGGCATTACTTGTCTGGCGCCGGCTCCGGAGCCGGCTGGCCGGGCGACTGTGGCGGAGTCCATTTCTTATAGTCGCGCGGCACTTCAAAGATTGCCGGGTCAACCGGCTCTTCCTTTGCCGTAAGCAGCATGATATTGATCGTCTGCACAATCCCCCCCATTTTCACAATCAATCTTGATTTCACCACCATGCCCGGCAGCGAACTGATTTCCGGCTGCATGCCTTTGCCGGGAAAGGAGACGTTTGCCCGGTCCAGCTTGGCGAGGTATGGCTTGATATTTTCGTAGTTTGGAAAATCTCTGGCCACCCATAGCGTCTCAATCATGCCATTGGTGTCGTTCCAGAGCTTCCGGTCGGCAGCCCAGGCGAAAATCTCCGCATCATAACCGCCCACTTTATCCGATTTTCCCGTGTCCAGTGGTTTCGACAATGCGGCTTCCGGGCTTTGGATGTCCTTCGCTTTCGCACCGGGCTTTGTGAACAATTTCTGTTGGTGCATCAGAACGATGGAGTCGCCCGTGGCCGCATCCTTGATCAGGCTCATATCGCCCGATTCCCCGCCGGTGAGGTCCTGACGCACCTTGTCGCCGTGTATTTTGAACGTGATGGCGATCAGGTTGGTCGGACTTCCAAAATCGGCCTGTTCGTGCATGACCAGATCCGCCCGCGCGCCAGCGGCGGTTGAAATCATGGCAATCAAGACCAGGTATCGTTTCATGACGACAAGATTTTGCCCGGGCTGGTTCTTGAAGAAAAGTCGAAAACGACCATGCCATGATTTTATCAGCCAGTTTCGTCGTCGCAGTCCATCAATCGGGCGAAGTAAAAACAGCCCGCCGTGATGAGCGTTGAAAACACCACGATGACGATTGCCTGCGTGCCGGGCCGCTTCAGGTCGTCCGCCCATTCATCTATCAACAGACCCGACTTGCCATATAGCTGTCCCATCTGCCGCTGCTCGGCGCGGTTGTATCCCACCATGGAAAGGTCATTCGAGAAATCGGGAGAACGGGTTCGCAGCCAGTAAAGAATGCCCGCGCCGCCAATGCCCAGCACCAGCACGACGACACCAATCAACCGGAGCCGGCGCGCGCGCCGCTTGGATGATGAAACTGGACTAGGCATTTTGCCGTTCACAGACATATTGCAGAGTGTTCCGGCAACGCATTCATCCTCGCTTTGCCCGCCTGGCCGGTTTCTTGGAGCTGGCGGCGATGCCGATGGCCTTGCGCGCCCACTCGGCCAGTTCCTGCGGTTGTTCCAGAACGTCCGGCGGCACTTCGTGATACGCCATCGTCATCACCTTGCCCTTCGACTCGTAGGTGAACGGCCCCATGCCGCGCGCCGCGTAATCCGCCTGCGACTGCGCGTCCGTTTTGAAGAACAGCCGGCCCTCGTCCAGAATCCCGAAGAAATGTTCGCCGGAATAAAGACCATGCGCGCCAAACATCGCCCGCGCGCGCACATCCGGCAGCGCGCTCAACTGGTCGAGCACAAATTCCTTGAACGAGTCGTCAGGCATAAAGGCGAAATTCTTCCGCGCCGCACTTCACGATGTAGTTGCAATGTGGGCAACGCTGTAGGAACGAGGCGGCAGCTTGAACGTCATTTGCGCGCCCGCTTTCGGCGCGTCGAGTGGCTGCGGCTTTACCACGGCCGGCTGCTCGAACGTGTTGACCGCCTTGAGATCCGGTCCCGTCAATGTTTCGCAGGCCAGCACGCGGGTCGGCATCGGGTCGCGCCAGTCGAGGACCAGTTCCCGCTCAGATTCCAGGTCTCGATTGAGCATGAGAATGCATGCTTCCCCGTTCTGCGGATTGATGGTGGCGACGACATCCAGGAATGGGACCAGATCGTCGCGGGCGAAATCCGCACGCAGACCCGCCGCCTTGATGGGATAAGTCTCGGATTCCACCTGAAGATCGAGCACTCTGCCGTGCGCGTATTTGAGCGCCCACGCGTAGGGATAATAAATGCTTTGGCGCAACACGGAGGTCTCGTTGGTGACCAGCGGAGCGATGACATTGACGATCTGGGCAAGGCAGCCGACCCGCACGCGCGCGGATTGCCGCAGCAGCGTGTTCAGAAATCCGCCGACCAGCAACGCGTCTTCAAGGTTGTAAACTTCCTCCAGCAAGTGCGGCGCAATCGTCCTTTGTCCGTCGCGGGCTTTCGCATCGCGCGCGCGATACCAGACGTTCCACTCATCGAACGAGAGCCAGAGGGACTTGGGCGACTTCTGCACGCCTTGCACGTAGTTGCAAACGGCGCTGATTTCGTGAATCTGCCTTTCCATGTCAAGATTCATCGCGAGATAGCGTGAGGAGTCGTTGCCCGTCAACGCCGGCGTGTTGCCGTAGTAATTGTGCAGGGAAATCCCGTCCACCTGGTCGTAACATTCCTCGAGAACTTCCCGGTCCCATTCGAGGTAGGTGGGCAGAATCGTGTTGCTCGATCCGCAGGCAATCAGTTTCGTGCCGGGATCCACCACGCGAATCTGCCGCGCGGCGTCGCGCGCCTTGCGTCCGTATTCGCGTGCGGTCATGTGGCCCATCTGCCACGGGCCGTCCATTTCGTTGCCCATGCACCAATACTTCACGTTGTGCGGCTGCTCGTAGCCGTGCGACCGGCGCAGGTCGCTCCACCTGGTGCCTTTCTCAAAATTGCAATACTCGACGTAGGCCACGGCCATTTCCGCCGTGCCGGTGCCGAGATTGAAGCCCAGCAGCGGCTCGGTGCCGACAAGTTTGCACCACTCGATGAATTCGTTCGTGCCGAATTGATTCGTCTCGATGGAATTCCAGGCGCGTTCCAGCACGGTTGGCCGTTTGTCTTTCGGCCCGACGCCATCAAGCCAGTTGTAGCCGGAGACGAAATTGCCGCCCGGATAGCGCATGATCGGGACGCCGAGCTCCTTGATTTGCGCGATGACGTCTTTGCGGAACCCCTTTTCGTCAGCGAGCTTTGAACCCGGCTCATAAACACCTGTGTAGACAGCGCGGCCAAGGTGTTCCAGAAACGAGCCGAACAGCCGGCGGTCAAGCTCCGAACGATAACGGGTTTGGTTGATGACCACTCGCGCCGGGCTGCGCGTTTGGGCGTAACCGATGCTGCTCAACCACGGCGTTGCCGCCAGCACGGCGCCTGACGTGGCAAGCCGCGCCAGGAATTTCCGTCGGTTGAAAGTGTTCATGATGATAAAAACATGGTTGTATTGTCTGGCTGGCGCTTTCCGGCGCGATTTCAGTCTGGCGGCGTGCCGCTGCGTCAGACTTTTACGCTCGTTCGCCCGGTCGTCCTTCAACGTGATGGTGCGATTGAAAACCAGCTTGCCGTGCGCCCTGTTTTTATCCAGCGCAAAATCGCTGTTCGCTGAAATCAATAACACAACTCCGGCAGGGCGCTCAACCAAACGAGTCGTTTGGAATGATCTCTTGACGGCATTGCGACACTATTTTTTTGCCAGAGCGGTGGCCACCGCCTGCTCCAGTGCATCGCCTTGCAAACCCTTGCCGATGATTCTGCCATTGCCATCCAGCAAAAAAGTGGCAGGGATGGCTTGGATGCCGTATTTGACGGCCAGTTTGTTGGTCCAACCCTGTCCATCGAAGTATTGTGGCCAAGTCATGTTTTGAGCCTTGGTGAAATTCAACAACTGTGACTTGTCCTCATCAAGGCTGACACCGATGATGTCAAAACCTTTCGCATGATGTTTACGATAGGCGGTAATGACATTGGGCAGTTCAGCGAGGCAAGGCCCGCACCACGTCGCCCAGAAATCAACCAACACCACCTTGCCCCTGTGGCTTGCAATGGAAAGCGGCTGGCCCGTCACATCCGTCTCCTTGAAGTCCGGGAACTCCGCTCCGACGACCAGCGCATCCTGAATTTTCTTTGTCGCCAGCGCCGCCGCTTCCTTCTTTTTCAGTTCGGCGGCCAATTGAGTGCCTTTGAAATCGGCCTCGAGTTGTATCAACAGTTCCTGGGCCTTGGCGGCATTTTGCAGAACTTGGCCATACAACGCGGCCTTCATGTATAAAATTTTTGCCACGGCATCGGTCGTTTCGCCCTTGTGTTCGGCAAGCAGGACATCGAACTGCTTTATGTCGTCGGCCAGGTCGCTTTCGGTCCTTTTGCCCGCGGAGATATCCGCATTGATTTTCGTGACCAGCGCCTTGAGTTCCGTCGTCGCGTCGGCGGTGAACCCGCGCTGACCCGACAACAAAAGCAACGCGACACAGAGGACGATTGTGAGTTTGTTTTTCACGGCTTGAAATTGGACTGGCATTTAACCTCACATTGCCATCGGTTGGCAACAAGTCAAATCAATAGGGGACAAGCGTAGCATGGTCTTTTTGACGCGCACATCCGGCAACGCGCTCAACTGGTCAGCACAAATTCTTTGAATGAGTCGTCAGCCACGATCGAAGGTTGCAACGCGATTAACAAAATGGACAGGATTCAAAAATCCATCCTCTCAAAACCGAATTGCCGTCTAATCCTGCCGAACTAGGTCTGGAGTTTGCGCCTAGTGATGGTCATCATGGTCTCCGCCGTGATACCCGCCTGACGAATGTTCGTAATGGCCTCCGCGTCCCGGATGACCCCGGTCGCCCCCACGATCCCCGCCTCCGGGAAAAATACACCCGCTGGTGGCGAGCAAAGCGATGACAGCCAACATAAGCAGCAAACATTTCATATTCGGAACGATTCCACATATTGAGAGTGGCCGCTATGGGGTGTTACCAGCAGAAGGTTTCAGCTTCGGCGCACGTCCGGCAACACGCCGCGACGGCCAAACGCCCCTTCTGCTGATTGCACGGATTTCTTTTCTCCCCTCTGCGTCATCCGGGAAATCTGCGGATAATATTTCGCGTGACTGTGGCGGGACAAGTCCGCTCGTTTCCCCCGCGGCATTTGGATTGCGACGGAATTGGAAACCAATTAGCATCGCCGCACTCTAACGAATCCAAATTATGAATCTGACCAGATTGTTCCCGCTTGCCATGATGTTCCTGTCGCCGGTTTCAAGTTTCGCCGCGCCCGCCGATTCCCCGCGTGAACGCGTTTCCCTGGACGCCAACTGGCGTTTCCTCAAGGGCGATGCGCCGGATGGCGGGACGAACCTGAATTACTTCAACTTTGCGGCGCCTGCATCGCCCCGGGCGAATCGTGGATTCGGATCCACCAACGCGCCTGAAGGCGGCACGAACCAGAACTACTCGGGCATCCGCGCCTGGATTTTGCCGACGGGCAATCCGTTCTCGACGAATGCGCCCTTTGTGCGGCCGGAGGGCGAGCCGGTCACCAATCTTTCGTTCGCGCAGCCGGCGTTTGACGACAGCCAGTGGCGGTTGCTGAACCTGCCGCATGATTGGGGTGTGGAGGGGCCGTTCGACAAGGCGTTGCCCGGTTCCACCGGCAAACTTCCGTGGTCCGGCATCGCGTGGTATCGCAAGCATCTCGACATCCCGGCGTCCGACGCGGGCAAGAAAATCCAGCTGGACGTGGACGGCGCGATGGCCTACGCGACGGTCTGGGTGAACGGGAAATGCGCCGGCGGCTGGCCGTATGGCTACGCCTCGTGGCGGGTTGACCTGACGCCTTACGTCAATTTCGGCGGCGACAATGTCGTTGCCATCCGTCTCGACAATCCGCCGGATTCGTCGCGCTGGTATCCGGGCGGCGGCATTTACCGGAACGTCTGGCTCGTCAAAACCGCGCCGGTCCACATCGCGCATTGGGGCAGTTACATCACCACGCCGCTGGTCGGTCCTGCGGCCGCCGTCGTGCGGGTGAACACCAAAATTGAAAATGAATCCACGGGCGACGTGACGAACCTGAACGTGGAAACGAAAATTTACGCGCTGGACGCCGATGGCAAGAAACAGGGTGCAGCCGTGGCCAGCACCAATGTGGCGCGCGTGAACATTCTCGCCGGCACGAACGCCATGCGCGGAGTGGAAGTGACGGTGATGCAGCCGAAACTTTGGGGCCTTGAGCAGCCCAATCTTTATGTCGCCGTCACCACGCTGACCCAGGACGGCAACGTCGTGGACCGGGAGGAGAATGATTTCGGCATCCGCACGATTGAGTTTACCGCGACCGCGGGTTTTCTGCTGAACGGCAAGCGCGTCCCGATCAACGGCGTTTGCGACCATGCGGACTTGGGCGCATTGGGCTCGGCCATCAACACGCGCGGGCTGGAGCGGCAGGTGGAGATTTTGAAGGCGTTCGGGTGCAATGCGATCCGGACCAGCCACAATCCACCCGCGCCGGAACTGCTCGACATCTGCGACCGGCTCGGGATGCTCGTGATGGACGAATCGTTCGATTGCTGGGAGAGCAGCAAGACGCGGAACGATTATCATCTGCTGTTCGACGCGTGGCACGAGCGCGACTGGCGCGCGGAACTGCGCCGCGACCGCAATCATCCGAGCATCATCCTGTGGAGCATCGGCAACGAAGTCGGCGAGCAGACCCGGGCGAACAAGTTCTGGATCCCCGCCGAATTGACCGCCATTGCGCACCAGGAAGACCCGACGCGTCCGACGACTTCCGCGAACAACCAGATCAATGCCGGTTACAACGGCTTCATCACCAACGAGGACGTGTTCGGCTACAATTACAAGCCGACGGAATACGGCCGCGTGCGCGAGGCGAATCCGGCCAAGCCGTTATACGGCAGCGAGACGGCCTCGTGCATCAGCTCGCGCGGCGAATACTTTTTCCCGGTCACCACCAACAAGGCCGGTGGCCAGTCGAACCAGCAGATGAGTTCTTACGACCTTTATGCGCCGCGCTGGGCAACGCCGCCGGATTGGGAATTCGTCGGACAGGACAAATATCCGTTCGTCGCGGGCGAATTCGTCTGGACGGGCTTTGATTACCTTGGCGAGCCGACGCCCTACGACCGCACGTCGCGCAGTTCCTATTTTGGCATCGTTGACCTTGCCGGATTCCCCAAAGATCGTTTCTATCTCTACCAGGCGCGGTGGCGTCCCGACTTGCCGATGGCGCACATTTTACCGCATTGGAACTGGCCGGAGCGCGCCGCACAACAAGTTACGAACGCAGTTACCGGAAGCTTGACGAATCGCCCCGGCTTGGTCACGCCAGTTCATGTTTATACGTCCGGCGACTCGGCGGAACTTTTCCTCAACGGCAAATCGCTTGGTCGCAAAACGAAGGGGCCGTTTGAATATCGTCTCCACTGGGACGACGTGAAATACAAACCCGGCACGCTCAGGGTCGTCGCCTACAAAGACGGCAAGAAATGGGCGACCGATGTGATGAAGACGACCGGCCCGGCGGCGAAACTCATGCTGAAGGCCGACCGCGCAAAAATCGCCGCCGATGGTCAGGACCTTTCCTTCATCACCGTGACCGTGGCGGACAAAAGCGGGCTGCTCGTCCCGCGCTCGCACAACCACATCAAGTTTGAGATCAGCGGCCCCGGTGAAATCGTCGCCACGGACAACGGTGACGCGACGAGCTTTGAATCATTCCAGGCGTCGGAGCGCAACGCCTACAACGGCCTCGCGCTGGTCATCGTCCGCGCCAAGGCCGGCCAGCCGGGCGCCATCACCCTCACCACCAAATCCGACGGCCTGAAACTCGCCACGATTCGCATCAGCGGCAAGTAAGAGGGCAGGGGACTCACATTTGATAACGCCAAGGGCGGGCAGGAAACTGCCCGCCCCTACCAGTTGCCCGACCGGAAGGTCTGGCCCTGCGCGAGTAGTGGCCGTGCGCAAGCAACTCAAGGAGACCTCTGCTCCAAGGCGTTCACCGCATCCTGCAAATCCACAATGTCCGAGCGTGTTGATTCCAGCAATGACTGTTGGCAGCATGACGCCGGGTTTAGGGCAATTAACCGTCTATTTATTCTTTGCCATCGTCAGCCGAACAACGTCGGAAGCTAGGATTGGCGAAAGCAGCCGAACAGGCATGTTGCTGTTCCCAAAATCGGCGACAGCCTCCAGTTCGGCAAAAGGAGCGATGGTTTTGGGTGGTTCTTCGTTCGTTGGCAAATCCCCAAAAACTCCTTCGCTGTAAAACGGCGTGATTTTCGTGACGGTGAAGGTTTTGGCTCCCGCCAAAGTTTTGATCCGCCCAAACAGATCCGGTTTATCTTCATCAGGCAACACAAGGACCCTGTGTCCGCGAATGCAGCGGACAATCTCCAGCGGACTGGCAATCGAATCGGCACGGTCACGCTGTAGGTTGGGCCACACGAGCGAGAAGGAACGAATCTGCCCGCGGCTGCCCAACTCCAGTGAAAAGCCTTCACGGTCATCAGTATCCTTTCCCAGCGTGAAGAAACTGACGCCATCCAATTTGCGGGTCAAGTGGATGCCACGGGCACAGATGCCGTTCGTCTGTGTCCCATTGCAACCAACCGCAGGCGACCGGGTATAAACGTCGTTCGCAACCAGATGCGCGGCGTCCAAGCCGAATCGGGCCGCGCATTCGTAGGCCCGTTGCTTGATGGTTTCATCATCCGGCACATTTTCAGCCGACGAATCTTGATTGGTGGACGTGAAGGAAATGGCGGTGGAGGCAGGTTGAATGGAAAATATGCTAAAAGCGATGCCGCAGGGGTCGAACGCGCTCCAAATAAAAAACGCATTTGTGGAAGGTATTGGAAATCCTCTGTCCTGCACTCCGGCAAGCACGACAGCATTGGAAATGACCGACGCCAAAAAGGGCTGGGGTGGAAGCCGCTTATAAATCCAGAGGCTTTTGGGCAATTGATTCGTCTGCGCCTGCCAGATGATTGCAGTATTCGCCGAAAAATCCGGGGAAAATCTCTCAAGATAGTTGGTGGGGCCGGCAAAGGCAGAACAAGCTGCTGCCAAAACGGCCAGAAACGAGACGAAAGCTTTCATGGTTAATACCGTTTTATCTTCCGACTGACTACGTTGCCTGAATGTGCGCCGGAAATCCGGCAGCGTCAATTCCGCGTTCATGGGCATCGTCTGGATTAAGCCATTTGTTGTCCAAAATCCTTTGACCGGTGCGCACGGCTTTGCTTTCATCCCGGCACGCCATGAAATTCATCTCGTCCTGCCTGCTTCTGACTTTGACCACGCTGGCGGCTTACGCCCAGATTGCGTCGCCCAACACCAATCTCACCGCGCGCGAGACGCAAATCGTCGCCGCGGCAAAAGATGACCATGGACTTCGGTTCAATGGAGCAACGACTTTTGGCACCCGGCTTGGCACTCCGGTGGTTTTTTCGGTTGCAGCGAGCGGGGAAAAGCCGGTGACATTTTCCGCCAAACATCTGCCTCGTGGACTTTCGCTGGACCCGCAAACGGGAATTGTCACCGGGTCGCTGGCCAAACCCGGCAAGTTCTCCTTCACTGTCACCGCTAAAAATTCGACCGGCAAGGCTTCGGCAAAATATCAAATCGTTTGCGGCAATACACTCGCCCTCACGCCGCCCATGGGCTGGAACAGTTACGACGCTTTCGGCGACGCGGTGGTGGAATCGGAAGTGATTTCCAATGCGACGTGGCTCAAGGAACATCTTCAACCATCCGGCTGGGACACCGTCGTGGTGGATTTCCGCTGGTATGACAGCAAGGCCGACGGCATCCGCGTGCAAAATCCCGAAGGCGTGACGCTAGACGAATTTGGCCGCTGCATTCCGCCGACGAAC
>Ga0265337_1000262_pt1 | contig 28541 bp, 30 predicted proteins | sample 42122metaG_FD_192441 | JGI IMG/M metagenome (GOLD analysis project Ga0265337, IMG submission 192441) | Rhizosphere microbial communities from Carex aquatilis grown in University of Washington, Seatle, WA, United States - 4-21-22 metaG | ecosystem: Host-associated > Plants > Roots > Rhizosphere >... | reverse complement strand
CACGTGCGAATCGCCCACCTGCGAGGCATAGACCGTCTCCGGCTGGCCGCGCCAACTGTAATAGACCGCCAGCATCGCGTTCGGCAGCACCATCAGCCAGCCGCTCAACCAGCCGAGATATTTTGCGCTGATGAACCCGGTGCGGTCCGGGTTTGAAATCCAATGCACCAGCCAGTCCGTGCTGAGGTAGATTCCATACGCGCCGATGGCGAGCAACGCCAGATCAAACGGCAGCGTCCAGCTCAACGACTTTCCCTGGCGCACGTTCGACTTCAAGACCTCGAATAAATGGAAGCATTGCCAGAATAAAAACAGGCCGATCAGCACCAGCCCGCCTTCGAATTCAATCCGGCCTTTGCGCCCCAGCGCCCAGACCGCGCCGGTGAAAAACAGGACGGCCGTCAGCGTCAGCAGCAGCGAGAGCCGGTTCAACTCCTGCGTCTTGCCGGCGGCGCTGGATTTTTGCTTCGCCGGATTTTTACCGTTCGATTTGCCCTTCGACGGCAGCACTTTGATTCCCCAGAAAATCGCCGGCAGGCCGAGCACGAGCGTCATGTTCGTGATGTTGTTGACCAGCGAGTTCGTCATCACGTCCGCGCCGGAGCCGCCGCTGCGGCCGAGGATGAAAGCGAAGATGAGGTTGCCCATGCCGGTGCAGTAGGGCATCACCAGCGTGCCGAGCACCGTGCCTTCAAAACCCTTGGCGCTCAAAACCTCCAGCCGCCAGAGCATCAGGAACGACGCCGCGAGGAACACCGCCAGAAACAGCCACGGCGCATAGGCGCCGGTGCTTTCAATCCAATGGATGAACGGGTTTGCCACGCGCAAAGTTTAAGGAAAATATTCCCGGGCGCGACATTGAAGTTTTGGGACGACATGGATTTCACGATTTACACGGACGGAAAGCCAGCGTGTGTGATGGAGGAAGAGATTTTGACGCGAATTGCGCGAATTCACGCGAATTCAATCCATGAAAATTAGCGAATTTGCGTCTAGGTTCGTGGCAAAGCGGCGGGCGCCGCAGACGCTGGCTCGTGTGGCGGCGGCCTCCGAGTTGCGCGAAGCGTTTTGGAGTGCGCCGGCAGAGCGGGAGCGGCGATGGCGCTTTCGGGCGAGCGGGAGTAATTCAGACTGGCGGAGACCTTCGCGCGTTCCGAAAGCGGTGTCGCACTGCGCTTGCCACCGCAGTCCAAAATGGCGGCGCGGCGGGGGACGGAGGCGAAGGCACAGCGCAGCGCCACGGAAAGGGGCGGGCGCGCGGCGTGTGGAACACGAAGAGACACACGATGTTTTCAAATTCAATCTCCGCTTCTTTTGTAATCGTATCCGGCTGGAGGATCGTAGTTGCACGACGTCATGTCGTAGGCCTCGTTCCAATAAATGTTGATATAACTGACGTGGCCATCCACGAAACTGACCAGGTTTTTGGCGTCGTCAACCCCGTATTGGCCTGAAGGCAGTTTTAAGGGTTGATGCCAGGACCAAGGGAATAATCCGGATATTTCCATCAGGAGAACCGTTTTTGTCGGGTCTTTGATTGAGGCTTGTTTCAAGCCGCAAACGCCCGGGAAGGAAGCCTCGTCCAGAAAATCGGGAGGCGTGTTGGGGCTGGCGTTCGCCCCATTAAATCCATAACTCGAATAATCGGTAACCGACTGGTCATGCAAACTCTGGTGCTCGAAGGTCAGGCTGGGAAAATCGTAATAAAATGTGTCCGCCGGACAGGCAAACAACTTGTCCTGTGGCGACGATGTGCCGGAGAGTCCGACATAATTTTTCACGAGCCGCTTGTAAAACATTCCCCAGTGATTGGTTGTGATGATGCCACCGGTCACATTCGGCGCGTCCGGCAAGGTGTCGCCATTATCACCGGCATACAGGTGGATGCCGAGGCTGATCTGCCGCAAATTGTTGAGGCAATCCGTCCGCTGCGCTGACGCTTTTGCGCGGGACAGAACCGGCAGCAACAGGGCAGCGAGAATGGCGATGATGGCGATGACCACCAGCAGTTCAATCAACGTGAACGCGCGCCGTGGATTCATTCTGGATAAAAACACCGTCAATGAGGATTCGTTCCGGTCAGCGCAGCGCCATGGAAAGGGGCGAATGCGATGCGGGAGGGATGGCCAATTATTTTAGCCACAGATGAAACACGGATGGAACACGGATTTTTTGTCGCGGAGCAACATTCGGAAATTAACCCGGCACGAGGTGCCGGGTAATTCGCATAAGATGGTTTTGGCCGAGTCGAAAATAGCCCAGCCTTTCAAGGCTGGGTGGATGGCGCGCGGTTGATGGAAGTCCCGTCAGGGACGGCAGAACGGTTCTTTCGTCCCTGACGGGACTTGGATTTTTGTGGGCGAGGAAACCCAGCGCTAAAGCGCTGGGCTATTGTCAAAAACTTGGCGCGGCGGGGACGGAGGCGAAGGCACAGCGCAGCACCGTCTCATTCGCGAACCGGCACTACCGGACGGCTTCCGGCGTGTTGGAGCGCCGCGCCCAGCCAGGCGATGGTCTGGCCCAGATCATTCATGTTGCGCGCAGCCTCATCGTCCTTGGACACCTCGCCTTTTTCCCGGCCATAACCGAGATTCCAATACGTGGACCCCGGCACAATGGCGCCGGACATGAGGAACATGTGGTTCATCGTGTCAAACGCGTGCGTGCCGCCGCCGCGCCGGACCGCCACCACGGCGGCGCCGATTTTCCCGCGGAACAACCCGCCGTTGGCCAGCGCCACCAGCCCGGCGCGATCCAGCAGCGCCTTCATTTCCGCGCTCACGTCGGTGAAATACGTCGGTGATCCGAGGATGATCGCATCGGCCGCGACCATTTTCTCAAAGCACGGGTTGAACGCATCGTCCTTCTGGCTGCACCGGGCATTCTTCTTTTTGAAACACTGGTAGCAGGCCTGGCAGCCGCGGATGGACGCGCCCCCGATCTGGACGAACTCGGTTTCCCAGCCGGCGGCGGCCAGCGGCGCCAGCACCTGTTTCAAAAGAATTTCAGTGTTTCCGCGCTTCCGAGGACTTCCATTGATGGCAAGGGCTTTCATAGGTGATTAGGATGCTGATTCTCCGCCTGAATCCGGCTGTGTCAATGACGAATGAAAATTGGAACCGGTTCTCGAACTGACGCCGAAGGATGGAAGCGAAGGCACAGCGCCGCACCTGCGAAATGGCGGTCGCGTCACCGGCTGGACTCAACAGGCACAGGCTTGAAACCATTGACTGTTTGGTCCAGATCCAACACCACAATCGTGTCCATGTCGCTACGATTGGTTGTGGGCACGGCGAGTTCGATAGCACGGTCGGTTTGATTGAAACTGACTTCGTCTCCGGTCAGCACGGCAGCGTGGACAATCTTGGCGGGAATCGCCGGTAAAATGAGTTTATCTTCCGGCCATTTCAGGACATGAATATAAATGGTCTTGTCGCGGTGCGTTGACGCGCCGTAGTCGCCGGGCAGGAACGGGCCGCCACGAGTCGAGTAAATGCTTTCGCCGTATTTGCCGAGCCATTCGCCGATTTCACGCAATCGCTGAACCTGCGGCTGATCAATCTGTCCGTCGGGGCGCGGGCCGACGTTGAGCAGCAAGTTGCCATCACGACCCGCCACCTTGGCGAGCAACTGGATGCAGTCCTTGAGCGGTTTCGGTGACTTGTTCGGCTGGTATCCCCATGCTCCGGCGAGTGTGGTGCAAAGCTCCCACGGATGTTCATCGTCAAAGTTGCCCAGCGCCCTATCGCCTTCGCGTGAATGAAAATCTTCCGGCATATCGGCACTACCGTTGATGATAACCTGTGGCTGGAGGCGGCGGAGCGTGGCATAAACCCGGTCGTGCTGCCAACTGAACCCGCCGTGATAGTGCTGGTTCGCCGGACGCTTCTGCCATTTCGCACCGCTCCAATCTCCGCCGAAACTCAACCAGTCCGTCTCTCCGCCGTCAAACCACAACACATCAATCGGTCCGTAATTGGACAAGAGTTCCTTCACCTGACGATGATACTGGTCCCGCATCGCCTCCGCGCTCTGGTGCTGCAAATCAGGCATGATGTATCCAGGAAAACGCCAGTCCAGTGGCGAATAGTAAAGACCCACATGCAGTCCGGCTTTGCGGACGGCCTTGACATATTCCGCTACAAAATCCCGGTGCGCGGCGGTTTTCACGCTCGTAAACTTGTTTCCCTTGTCGTTGAACAAACTAAAGCCGTCGTGATGGCGCGCCGTCAGCACCATGTATTTCATCCCCGCAGCCTTGGCGATTTCCGCCCATGTATCGGCGTTAAAATTGGTGGGATTGAACTGATCGGCGAGCTTGGCGTATTCCTCGACGGGAATCTGTTCATTCCACTGCACCCATTCGCCGCGTCCAGGAATGGCGTAAAGGCCGAAGTGGATGAACATGCCAAAACGCGCCTCGCGCCACCAAGCCATGCGGGCGTCATGCTGCCCGGGCGTTTCGGTGAAGGCGGACGGTTGTGCCACTGTTGTCAAAAGCGATGCGACCGTGAAAATTAATGTCAGTGCGGTTTTCATAGATGTCCCGGTTCGCTGGTTGCGTTTGGTTGTGGATTTGAAATTTACCTGTCAAAACCACGCGTTGGCAAGCGCGCTCAATTCGTGCGGATGAATTGTTTGACGACCTCCCTCACCCCGGTCCTCTCCCCACGGAGAGGGGGGAAACGTTCGCCGCGTTTTTGGAATGTCGTGTGACGGGATTGGCCGGATGATCATCTGCGAATCAGAAAAAATTCAAAGGCGACTCCTTCTCCCCGGGGGAGAAGGCCGGGATGAGGGCGGACGTTAAACCAATTTTGTGGTGCGGCGGGGACGGAGGCGAAGGCAGCGTTGTCGCGCCGACTTGTCTCGCCGAAGTTGGACGAAGGCGGAGGTGCAACGCAGGCGGAAGCGCAGCACCGGCGGGAGGGGGCGGACGCGAGGCGGGAGGAATGGAAAGCCGATGCGTGAAGCCGCGAAGAAAACGCCGCAACTTAATTCTTTTGCTCTCGGCTTATTCCCAACCACACCAGCACACCAGCCACGAGCGGCACCAACAGCAACGCCAGCGGGACGTTATCGAAATTCAATGTCTTCGCGCGTGCCACGACAATCACCAGCGCCGCCGCCACGACCACGCCTGCCAGCCAGCGCAGCGCCAGCTTCAGCGAAATGGATTCGTAAGTTTCATCCGTGCTGTTGGCTGCCGCCACCAGCGGCACCAGCGCCAGACTCGCCGCCATCAGCAGCGGAAAACTCCAGCCCAGCCAGCTCACCAGCAGCAACACCAGCGCCATGCCTGCACCCGGTGGCTGGCCCACCGGCATGATGATTTGCCAGATGATGGGATAAGCGATGATGCCCAGCAGCAGGCCGAGCAGACCCCACTGCGCGGCGGCGTCAGCCTTCGCCTTGAACGAGTCCGGCTTTCGGGGATCGCGAAAGAGTCTCATGGCTCAACCATGCGCCGGTTGCGGTTGCTTGTGAAGAAAAAATCTTGTTCTTCCATGGCTGGCGATGGGGGGACGGAGGCGAAGGCACAGTGCAACACCTGCGGAAATAGGTGGGTGATGTAGCGTCAGGCATCCGTGCCTGACGTAGAGGGCGGCATCCTGTCGCCCGGAAAAAGCGGACGAATTTTCCGATATCGCAAAATGTTTGGAGGCGTTCGGATGGCAGACAGTTTTTTCCGCCGGGCTGGAAGCCACGGCTCCACGGCAGGCAGGATGCCCGCCGCTACGGTCGCGGCGCGGCGGGGACGGAGGCGAAGGCGGCCTTGTCAAGCTGACTTGTCTCGCCGAAGTCGGACGAAGGCGGAAGTGAAACGCAGGCGGAAGCGCAGCACCACGGAAACGGGCGGCGCGAGGCTGCCCAAATGGAAAGCCACGATTGGGTCGGAAGAAACATGATTTCTTTTCTCTCCATCTTTAGTAACGTGTGTTTACTATGAGTGAGACTGTATCAGGTAAAGCACAACCCAAGGAGGAACCTATTACTTGGGAAGAATTTTTGACCTCAATGCCTCCGGGCAGAGTTTACAGCATCAATGCAGGGGAAATTTTTCCTTCCGCAAACGGCCCGGCTGTATTGGTCTCGACATTAAAACTATTTTGTGACTCCGAGCACTGCTCCAAAATATGTTTTTTTGATTCATCGGATCCCACTGTTTATCTTGGAGCAGACAAGTTCGAAAAGAAGTTTATCACCTATTTTTGCCGTCACTGCAAAAAGACCTCGCGTATTTTTGCGGTAGCTGTCCGTTGGGAAAAAGACAGCAAATCATCCGCAAAGACGCTGACCGCAGTAAAACTCGGGGAATGGCCGCCGTTTGGCCCGCACACGCCCACCAAAGTTAATGCGCTCATCGGAAGCGATAGGGAGTTGTATTTTAATGGTCGCCGCTCTGAAGCGCTTGGCATGGGAATTGGTGCTTTGACTTATTATCGGCGTGTGGTGGAAAACCAAAAGAACCGAATCATAGACGAAATCACTAAGGTCTGCACGACGCTCAATGCTGGGACTGAAATCCTGACCGAGTTGGAAGCTGCTAAGCGAGAAATTCGATTTACGGCAGCGGTTGACAAAATTAAGGCTGCAATCCCTCAAGTTCTGCTCATCAACGGACAGAATCCACTGACATTGCTGCACGGGGCTTTGAGCGAGGGAGTTCACGACAAGACCGACGGCGAGTGTCTTGAAATTGCAATGAGCATAAGAATTGTTCTCAGTGAACTCGCAGAGCGCATGGCCATTGCTGTGAAAGACGAATCGGAGTTGAGCAGCGCGGTGAAGAATTTGCTAAAATTCCGACAACCGCCTGTCGCGCCAATATCGAAGCAATGATTTCGACTAGCCGATAGCCGCAATTGCCTTTTCAATCCGCTGCATCACCTTGTCTTTGCCCAGAACTTCGAGCAGGTGGTAAAGGCTCGGTCCGGAGGGTTTGCCGGTCACGGCCAAACGGCAGGGATGCACCAACATGCCGGCTTTCACGCCCAGCGTCTTGGCGGTTTCCTTGAGCGCGGCTTCCAGTGTCGCGGCATCGAAGGCGGGCGCCGTTGCAAAGGCGTCGCGCAGTTTCTCTAGTCTCGGCTGGTTTTCCGGCACGAAATCTTTTTTGGCGGCTTCGGCGTCGTATTCAATCTTGTCGGTGAAATAAAAGCCGGCGTATCCGGGCAGTTCGCTGAAGAGCTTGAACTTGCCCTTGCAGGTGTCGAGCGCGGCCTTGACGTAGGGCAGGGGAAAGGCGTCCGTGTTGAGGCCCGCCTTGGCGAAGGCGTGGACGGCGAGTTCGTAAAAGCGGTCGTCCTTTAATTCGCGGGCGTATTCGCCTTCAAGCCAGAGGAGTTTCTCGTAATCGAACTTGGCGTTGTGCCGGAGAATCTGCGGCAGGTCAAAGCGTTCGATGGTCTCGGCGAGCGTGAGTTTCTCGCGGTTTTCCTTCGGCGACCAGCCGAGCAGGCACAGGAAATTCACCACGGCTTCGGGCAGGAACCCGTCGTCGAGATAGCTGATGAGCGACGCGCCCTTGTCGCGCTTGCTCATCTTGGAGCCGTCGCCGTTCAGGATGAGCGGGATGTGCGCATAATGCGGCGGCTTGACGCCAAAGGCATTGAAAAGCGCAATGTGCTTGGCGGTGTTGCTCAAATGGTCTTCGCCGCGGATGACGTGGGTGATGTTCATCTCCAGATCGTCAATGACGTTGACGAGGTGAAACACGGGCTGGCCGTCGGAGCGCTGGATGACGAAATCGGGGTCTGCCTCCTCGCGGTCGGTCAATTTGCGGACGACGTCGCCGACGACGAGGTCGTGGATGGTGACGGGTTCGCGCTGCATCTTGAATTTGACCGCGCCTTCGTGTTCGTAGGCGAGTCCGTGCGAAAGCAGGGCTTCGACGCGGCGCTGGTAATTTTCCTTCCGCTGCGATTGGAAATACGGGCCGCAGTCGCCTTTGCTGGCGCCGGTGGCATCGCCGGTGAGCGGGCCTTCATCCCAATCGAGGCCGAGCCAGCGCAGGCCGTTGAGGATGACGTCCACGGCCTCCTGGGAATTGCGCGCGGCGTCGGTGTCCTCGATGCGGAGGATGAACGTGCCGCTGGTGTGGCGGGCGTAAAGCCAGTTGAAGAGCGCGGTGCGCGCGCCGCCGATGTGCAAATAGCCGGTGGGCGATGGGGCGAATCGGACGCGCGGTTTCATAAAATTATTTTGCCACAGATGAACACAGATTCACAGATGAAAAACAAAAAAGCCGGAAATCAAAAGTAATTGTAGCAGCCGGCGTGAGTCGGATCAAAATCAACCAATGGAAGTTTGAGCGAACTCACGTTCGCTGCCACGACATGGAAATGGGGTGCACATTTTGCGTTGGCACAGCTTCCGGGAAATAAATTATATTCCCGATTGCCATGCCGTTTCATTTTAAAAAATCGGAATCGCCGGCCAAAGGCGTGCGGCGGGTGTGCCGCGAGCGCATTGGCGCGGCACTGGGCGGTTTGCGCAAAGGCGGCCGGCCGGCGGCGATTCATGGCGTGCGCCGGGAAATCAAGAAGCTGCGCGCGCTTTTCCGGCTCGTGCGCGGGGCCATCGGACGCGGCTCTTATCGCAAAGGCGCCAGGATGTTGCGCGAAGTCGCGGATCGCCTGGCCGCGCCCCGCGACGCACGCGTGGTGCTCAAGGCGTTCAAGAAACTGGTGGGACGTCCGGCGCGGCGGTTTGGCGGCATTGAATTGGCGTTGAGAAAAAATGCGCGCCAGGAAGCGGGGCGGTTTCGGAAGGACGATTCCCTGGCGCGGGCGGAACGGCTGTTGCGCAAGACCGACCGCCGCATGGACGATTTGAAAATCAAGGCGGTCGGCTGGGCGGCGATTGAGCCGGGATTGAAGGAGAGTTATCGTCGCGGTCATGAAGCCTGCCGGCTCGCCCGCAAGCAGCCATCGCCGGAAAATTTTCACGATTGGCGGAAGCACGTCAAAGACCTCTGGCATTATTTTTGCCTGCTTTATCCGGCCTGGCCGGCGGAAACGCGCGCATACACGGACGAACTGGAGTTGCTGGGCGGACAGCTTGGCGAGGACCACGACCTTTTCCTGTTGCGGCAATTCGCGGCGGAGCATTGCGCCGGGCGGGCAGGGGAGGTGGAGGCCTTGAATCCGTTGATTGAATCGCGCCAAAAGGAATTGCGCGCCGCCGCGTTGAAACTGGGTTCGCGCCTTTTCGCCGAAACACCGGCGGTCATTTGCCGGCGGTTGGGAAATTATTGGAAGTCCTGGCGTGAAAGATAAATCGCCCTCGTCCTCGTTGTCGTTCTCAAAGGCAGGAATTGAGGACGATTGGGGGAATAAAAAGGCGCTCCGACGAATCGAAGCGCCTTTGACAAAGGAGCGAATTACTTTACGCCGAGGATGGCGTCTTTTGCGGCTTTCGCGACGCGGAACTTCACGACGCGTTTGGCCTTGATCTGGATGGCTTCGCCGGTCTTCGGGTTGCGGCCCATGCGGGCGGCGCGGTCCTTGAGGACGAGCTTGCCGATGCCCGGCAGCGTGAAGGTGTCCTTCGCGTGCTTGTAGGCGAGCTGGGCGAGATGTTCGATGATTTCGCCGGCCTGTTTCTTGGAGAGCTGCGCCTTTTCGGCGATTGCGGCGACGAGTTGAGACTTCGATAATGCTTTAGCCATAATGTCGGTGTCCTTCCTGTTGGTGGTTGTTGTGTTGTTGTTTTGGTCAAAAAGTCATGTGACTTGGCTCGAATTAAAGGATTTCAGGCGAATCGTGCAAGCAAAAAAGCATAAAAAATTTGCGGCCATTCCCGCCCGAGGGCGGGACTTGACTTCGCGGCGCAATTTCCGACCATCCCCGCGTGGCGCTTTTCACCATCGAGAGCGACTTTCGATACGAGATTGTCCGCAAGATTTTTGAAGGCGGCATGGGCATCGTTTTCGAGGCCGAGCAGCATGGCGCGCGCGATTTCATCAAGCGCGTGGCCATCAAGATCATCCGCCCGAATTTCGCCAGCCAGAAGACGTTCATCGAGAACTTCATTGGCGAGGCCAAGCTCGTCGCCGACCTGATTCACACGAACATTGTCCAGACCTATCACCTCGGCGAGGCCAAGGGCGTTTGTTTCATCTGCATGGAATTGATTCGCGGGGTGAATCTGGAGCAGTTCACATATCAGTTGGCCGACAAGAAACGCCAGTTGCCGAAGGAGCTGGCCGTGTTCATCACCAGTCGTGTTGCGCGCGGGCTGGCCTACGCACACGCCAAGACCGACAAGGATGGCAGGCCGCTGGGCATCGTCCACCGCGACGTGAGCTTGAAAAACATCATGATCGCGTTCGAGGGCGACGTGAAGGTGACGGACTTCGGCATCGCCAAGGCGCGCGGGTTCTTGACCGACCAGGAAGGCGAGGTCGTCGCCGGCAAGGCGGATTTCATGAGCCCCGAACAGGCCGACTTCCAGATCACCGACGGGCGCTCCGATTTGTTTTCCGCCGGCGTGGTGCTCGCGCATTTGCTGCTCGGCAGAAATGTTTTCAAGGGGGAAAACGCCGACGAATCGCGCCAGCGGATTTTGAGCATGGACATCCCCGACTTCCGCAAGCTCGATTCCCGCATTGACGCCCCGCTCGATGAAATTCTCCAGCACTGCCTCGTGCGCGATCCCGCCCAGCGCTATGCCAGCGCCGACCAGTTGTTGTATGACCTTGAATACTACATCTACCACGGCGGTTACGGTCCGACGAACGAGACGCTCGGCAAATTCACCCGCGAACTGTTCGGCCAGAACGTCCCGACCGCTGCCGCCGGCGGCGGCGGCACGGATTTGATGGAGCACACCGTCCGCGTTCACACCAAAGCTTGAGAGATGAAACGCGCCGCCGCCCACGCCGTCCGCATCGGGCTGATTCAAAGCGCTTGTTCCGCGAATCCCGGGGCGAACCTGAAGAAAACGCTGGCGCTGGCCGAACGCGCCGCCAAAAAAGGCGCGCAGATCATCTGCATGCAGGAACTCTTCCGCTCGCAATACTTCTGCCAGAGCGAAGACCACGGGAATTTCGAGCTGGCCGAAAAAATCCCCGGTCCCAGCACGGACACCTTTTGCAAGCTGGCGAAGAAACACAAGGTCGTCATTATCGCGTCGCTGTTCGAGAAGCGCGCCGCCGGAGTTTACCACAACACCGCCGCCGTGATTGACGCCGACGGCTCGCTGCTCGGCACCTACCGCAAGATGCACATTCCCGACGACCCGCTTTACTACGAAAAATTTTATTTCACACCCGGCGACACCGGCTTCAAAGCGTGGCAGACCCGATACGGGAAAATCGGCGTGTTGATTTGCTGGGACCAGTGGTATCCCGAAGCCGCGCGGCTGACCGCTTTGCATGGCGCGGAAATCCTTTTCTACCCGACCGCCATCGGCTGGCATCCCCGCGAAAAGAAGAAACTTGGCGAACGCCAGCACGATGCTTGGGAAACCATCCAGCGCAGCCACGCTGTTGCCAACGGCTGCTTTGTCGCTGTGGCCAATCGCATTGGCCACGAAATCCTCGACGGTGTGGGCGGCGACGGTATTGAATTCTGGGGCCAAAGCTTCGTCGCCGGCGCCTCTGGCGAAATCCTCGCCAAAGCCTAGGCCAACAAAGAGGAAATCTTGGTTGTGCCTGTGGACCTGGCAAATGTGGATGCAACCCGCACGCACTGGCCCTTCCTGCGCGACCGGCGGATTGATGCCTACGGAAATCTGACAAAACGGTATGTTGACTGAACTGCTATGAATTTTTCCTGGCTGAAGCGATACGTTCCTTTGTCCGTCTGGATTGTCGTCGTCTTCACCATCATCGTCATTCCGCTGAAAATCATCGGCTATGGTTTTCTGCCGATGGACGATGCGTTGCGGCACGCGGCCAAGGCCGTCTCCGGCAAATCGTGGCAGCAAATCCTCGTCATGCGGGACGATTTCCAAATTGACCCAAGCCCCGGCTGGCAGAAAATTCTGCAATGGATTCACGACTGGCAAAATTGCAGCGCCGAAACGCTCGTCATTTTTTCAGTCGTCGCCTTGATACTGCTGGTGACATTGAGCGCACTGCCATGGCTGCGCCGGCCCGAAGCGTGGCTGGCGGCGTTGTTCGCCGCGGCGATTTTTATTCCGGCCTGCACAACCCGTTTTGCTCGCGGGCGGCCTTATCTTCTGACCGACGCCGTTCTCATCACGATTCTGTTTTTGTGGTCGCGGCAGGAAAATGACCGGCCCCGGCGTCTGGCGCTGTTGCTCACGCCGCTCTTGGTCGCCGCGTCCGCGTGGATTCATGGCTCATGGTATTTGCTTTGCCTGCCGGGCGCGGCAATCTTGCTCGCCGGATTCTGGCGTTCAGCGTTCTGGTATGGCGGTTGCTGGCTCGCCGGCAGTTTTCTCGGCTGCGCGCTCGCGGGCCATCCGTTTGAATTTTTGTTCCAATCGGTGCGGCATATGTTCGGCGTGTTTGGAAATATTGTCGTCATCCATCAGCTTGAACCGGAAATGTATCCATCTGACGGCGAAATTTCCGCCGTGCTCGCCGTCGTCACCTTGATTTTGTGCCGCAAAATGCTTCTCGGCTGGAATCCGCGCGCCTTGCTCAATCCCGTTTTCATGATGATGGTTTTGGGCTGGCTGCTCGGACTGAAGATGCGCCGGTTCTGGTGGGATTTCGGCACGCCTGCGTTCATGGTCTGGGTGGCGCTGGAATTGCAGGAACATTTTGAAAAACACCTGTCGCTCGATTCGGCGAGACGTCTGCTCGTCACGCTGGGAATTGCCGCCGGGTTTTTTCTGGGATTCACCAGCGACCGCGAGAGCCGCTGGACGGCGAATCTCACGACGGAATATCTCACGCCCGACACGCCCGGAGTGGCCGGCTGGCTGCCCGAATCCGGCGGGATCATTTACAATTCCGACATGGATGTGTTCTTCCAGACATTTTTCAAGAATCCGATGGCGGACTGGCGTTACATCCTGGGTTTTGAATCCGGCCTGATGCGTCCGGAAGATTTGGAAACGCTCCGCAAAATCCAGTGGAATCACGGCGCCGCGTTCGCGGCCTACGAACCGTGGGTGAAACAAATGCGCCCCGCCGACCGGATGATCCTCCGCGCTCCGGGCGGCAACCCGCCAGGCATTCCCGAATTGGAATGGCACTACGCCGCCAGCGGCTTGTGGATTGGCCGGTTGCCGCAAGCTGCCAAGGCTCCATCGCCAAAATAAATTGCCGGCGGCGGTGAAGGAGGATAGTATCTCCGGCACCATTGATGGATTGACTGAAATCGCGAATCGCACCATGCCTGTCATTACCCGCGCCACGACCGACGACCAAATCCGCCGCTGCTTTCCCATGATGGCGCAACTGCGTCCGCAACTTGACGAAGCGGAATTTGTCACGCGGGTCAAAAAACAACAGCAGGATGGCTATGAACTGTCGTTCTTGAGCGACAGAAAAATTGTCAAAGCCGTCGCCGGTTATCGCTTCTTGGAAAGTCTTTCATGGGGAAAGTTTATGTATGTGGATGACCTCGTGACCGGCGAGCAGTTCCGGTCGCAAGGTTTTGGCCGGCAGCTTTTCGCCTGGCTCGTCAAATGTGCCAGGGCTCGCGGCTGCGATCAGTTTCATCTCGACTCGGGTGTCCAGCGTGTCGGCGCACATCGGTTTTATCTCGCGGGCCGGATGGATATCATCGGTTATCACTTCGCCATGAAATTGAGATGAACCTCCCACTCGTCTGGATCACCGGCGCGGGCGGGCTTATCGGTAATTACCTTGTCCAGACTGCGCCGAAGTTTGCTCCGCAATGGCGAGTGCGTGCATTGACGCGTGACCAGCTTGACCTGCTCGATTTCGCCGCCGTCCGCCGGGAATTTCAAAAAGACCGGCCGCAACTCGTCATTCACTGCGCCGCCGTCACCAGTGTCGCCGCCGCGCAAAAGAATCCCGACCTCGCGCGCCGCTTGAACGTCGAGGTCACGAGACTGCTCGCGGAGCTAGTGGCGGAAATCCAGTTCGTATTTTTCTCAACCGATTTGGTTTTCGACGGGCGCGAGGGGGATTACATTGAAACCGATGCTCCCAATCCACTGCATCTTTATGGCGAGACGAAGGCCGCCGCGGAAGCAATCGTCTTAAGGAACCCCCACCATTTGATTGTGCGCACGTCCATCAATGGTGGCGTGTCGCCATCGGGCAATCGCTCGTTCAACGAGCAGTTGCGCAGGTCGTTGCAACAGGTGGGGCAGGGGATGAAACTGTTCACCGACGAATTCCGATCGCCGATTCCAGCCATTGAAACAGCGCAGGCGGTCTGGGAGTTGGCGGGGAAAAATTGCGCGGGCATTTATCACATCGCCGGCGCGGAAAAACTGTCGCGCTGGCAGATTGGCCAATTGCTCATCCCGCGCTGGCCGGAAATCAAAACCAAAATCGAACCGGGTTCGGCGAAGGCTTTTCCCGGGCCGGTGCGCGCGCTGGACACGTCGCTGGACATTTCCAAGGCGCAAACGGTTTTGTCCGCGCCATTGCCCGGATTGAGCGGATGGCTGGCGGCAAATCCGGACGAACGGTTTTGAAGAAGGTGGGGCTCGCGCTCCTGTGCGAGCCGTTCGCAAAATGATTTCGTGTGCGGCGCGCAGAGGACTGCGCGCCCTGCCATTGATATTTTACTTCGCCTTCAATTCCAGAATTGTGATGGAATACGGCGGGAATTCGCGCGTGAAATCTGTTCCAAGTCCGTCAACATTTTCCGTGACGGGAACAATCTTCGCCGGCTCCTGAATCGAATTTGTGTCGTCCGGTTTGTCGGCTTTCAGCACGGTGGCGGCGCCTTGGGATTCGACGGCGGAAGCGCCGCTGATTTGAACATGCACCGGCTGCGGTGTGCCGAGGCGGTTCACCACTTTGAGATAAATTAATCCGCTCTGGCTGTCGCGCGTGACATCGAAGAACAGTGACGGCACCTGTCGCGGGGCCGCAGTTTGACCACCACCGCCACGACCGCGTCCGCCGGCCCAAGTGTAGGTCGGGATATCCTGCGAATCGGTCGCGAGCACGGCGTCGCCGTGATGTGTGCTGAACATTTTTTGTGCATAATAGGATGGCGAACCGTAGCTGGTGAGCGCGTCGTAGCCGATGAGGTCGCTGGGCCATTGCATGGAGCGCGCGCCGCGGGGGGTGCTGGTCAAATCGCTCACGTTGACGAAGAGCGGCGCATACGATTCCAGGAGGACGATGTCGGAATTACGTTCCATGCAGCACATCCACGCGGCGTCGCCGAGCGCACCCGCCATGTTCGGCGTGGGCGAGCCGATGCGCGTGGCCCATTCGCCGACGAAAATTTTCGGGCCGGTGCGCGCCCGGTCGTCATACATGTGCGACTGCGCCTCCATTTGCTCCTGCGTGCGGTAATAATGTTCGTCAACCAAATCAGGCACGGTGTTGGTGACAACGGTCGTCGCAATGACTTGCAGGTTGGGATATTTCGCCTTGATGGCATTGAAGAATTGCGCGAATCGGCCCTCATATTGGCTGGCACGATTGTAGTCTTCATTGCCGACCTCGACGTAATGCAATGGGAATGGCTCGGGATGGCCGTCCATCGCGCGTTGCCCGCCCCATTTTGTGCTCGTGTCGCCGTTCACGTATTCAATTTCATCGAGGGCGTCCTGGACGTAGGAATCCAGATTTGTTCCGGGATCAATGTGTTGCTGCCGCAGCGAGTAACCGGCGTAAACGGCCAGCAATGGTTCCATGTGGAGGTCTTCGCACCATTCGAGGTATTCCATCAGGCCGAAGCCGTCCGTGGACCAGTAGTTCCACGGGCTTTCGTGGCCCGGCCGCAGTGAAATGTCGCCGATGGTCTTCTTCCAGTCAAAGCGCTCGGCAATGGTGTTGCCTTCCAGATAATTGCCGCCGGGGAACCGCAGAAATTTCGGGTTCATGTCCGCGAGCAGTTGCATGATGTCGGAACGGTTGCCGTTCGCGCGGTCGTTGAACGTAGGCGGGAACAGCGAGACTTGCTGAAACCAGACGGTGCCGTGCTTGCTCCAAAACGTGCCGGGCTTCGTCGTCGAAATGACCAGCTTGTTTTCCTTCGTCGGTGCGATTACTCCAGTCGTCAGGATCACTTCATATTTCTGCCACTTTGAGGAAATTTTCGGAACCTCCGCGCTCGCGAAAACTGTTTCGCCGTTCGTGCTGACGATGGCGATGGTCAGCGGGCCTTTGAAATGGTCGCCTTTGGCATAAAACGACGCGCGGTAAGCCGTGTCCGGCTTGACGGGAATTCCCCAATAACCGCCGTTGGCGATCCCCGCCGGGGAATTTTTTGACGCCTTGCTCGTGTCCACTTTCAGGCTCACGTTCAACGCGGCATTGAGCGGCTGGTTTGTGTCGAGCGAAATGGCCGCGCCGCCGGCTGTCTCCCAATAAACCGCATTGGTCCGGTTCGCCTTGAATGTCCGGTTGCGGACCAGCTCGCCGTAAAGCCCGCCCTCGTAGGAGAAATTGATTTCCTCGGTCATCAAGCCGTAAAGCATTGGGCTGACCTTGGCGGCGACCTGGTCGGCCTTGATTTGCAGGACGGGAATTGCCGGTGGCGCGTTGGAAACGGAATCGGCTGTTTCCGAATTCGTTGTCTGCGCGAGCAGCGGGTTTGCGGTTGTGCCAAGGACGGCCAGCAAAAGACCGGTCAGCGTTGACAGACGTTTCCTGATCAAATGGGTGTGTTGCATGGGCACATAATCGATTTCAGGATCGGCGAAAGTCCATACAAAATTTTAGGGGAGTTGCCAAAAAGAAAGCTTTGTGCCTTCGCGCCTTGGTGGTTAATTGCTTGCGTGAATTTTTCCGCAAAGCAAAAATATCGCGGACGGCTTGCGCCGTCGCCGACGGGCTACCTGCATCTCGGCCATGCGCGGACGTTCTGGATGGCGCAGCAACGAGCCAAGGAAAATGGCGGCACTCTGATTTTGCGGAACGAGGATTTGGATTCCACCCGCTTTAAAATGGAATTTGTCCCGGCCACGATTGAGGACCTTGCATGGTTTGGCTTTGAATGGCAGGAAGGCCCGGACTGCGGCGGGCCATTCGCGCCTTACAATCAAAGCGAGCGGATGAATGTTTATCGCGCAGCGCTGGACAAGCTCCGCGTCGGCAATTTCATTTATCCCTGCACCTGTTCGCGCGAAGATATCCGGTCAGCCGCCAGCGCGCCCCACGCGGACGATGACGAGGTGATTTATCCCGGAACGTGCCGGGAGAAAATGGTAGGGACGCCGCGCTGCGGCGTCCGGTCGGCGCAGCGCGCCGACCCTACCTCTAGATTTGCTTGGCGTTTCCGTGTTCCCGATGGCGAGGCGGTTTCTTTCGTGGATGGAAATTGCGGCGAGCAACGATTCGTGGCCGGAAAGGATTTTGGCGACTTCGTGGTCTGGCGCGGCGACGGTGTTCCGGCGTATCAACTCGCCTGCGTGGCGGATGATGCGGCGATGCAAATCACCGAGGTGGTGCGCGGCGCGGATTTGCTCGTCAGCACGGCTCGGCAGATTCTGCTTTACCGCGCGCTCGGCCTGACGCCGCCGGCATTTTTTCATTGCCCGCTCTGGTGCGATGAATCCGGCGAGCGGCTGGCCAAGCGCCACGACGCGTTGAGTTTGCGGACGTTGCGCGCCCGCGGAGAAACGCCCGAATCGCTGCGCCGGGACTGGCTTTGATTGCCGCGCCCGGCCAAAAAACATCCAAAAAATGCTTGTGAATTTTTTCACGACAAGGCAATCTTTCCGGCCTTTCAGACCCGCAATCCGGTTTGACCGTTTGGGCAAGAAGTGTGGAATGAAGGGATGTTTTTACGTGAAGCGATTCGGCACCATCATTTTCGTCTGCGCGTTCCTCGCCGCGATTTTCGCGGTGGCTGCGGGCGCGCAGCCGTCTTCGCAGTCCGCGCCCGGCAATCCGCCTGGGGGAGCAATCTCAAGCGCGGCAAACACGGCGGCGCAAACCACTGAACCGGCTGAGGAAATGGTTCCGTCCGCCGCGCCGACTCTGTTCACGGTTTTGGGATTTCCTGTGACGAACTCGATGATCTGCACGTGGATTGTCGCGGGGGTCATTCTGGTCATCGTCCGCCTGACGACGTGGAAGGGCGTAAAGGAAATCCCGTCTGGGATGCAAAACGTGATGGAATCGCTCGTCGAAGGCTGGGAAGGTTTGATCGGCGACATTTTGGACAAGCGCGTGGCGCGCTGGGTTTTCCCGTTTGCGACGACGTTTTTCATTTTCATCCTGATGTCAAACCTGGTGGATTTGGTTCCGGGCGTTGGCAGCATCGGAGCCTTTCACGACGGACATTTCACGCCGTTCTTCCGTCCGCCGACGACCGACGCGAATCTCACGATTGCGATGGCCGGGATATTTCTGGTGATGAGCCTTTTTTGGGCGGTGCGTTACAACGGCTTTTGGGGGCTGATCAAACACATCTTCGGCGTGAAGATGGACACGAACAAATGGGCCTATCCGCTGTTCTTCCTGCTGTTCCTTTTCATCGGCGCGATGGAACTGCTCTCCGTCGGGTTCGCGCGGCCGGTCGCACTGGCGATGCGCCTTTACGGAAATATTTTTGCCGGCGAGAGCATATTGGACATGATATTCCACAATAATTTGCCGCTGGCGCTGCTGCTTTCGTCGTTCATGTATTTTTACGAGACGTTCGTCTGCCTCGTGCAGGCGTTTGTGTTTTCGATGCTGGTCGTGGCGTTCGTCGGCACGCTTTGCACGCACACCGATGAGGAACACTCCCATTGATTTATTAATTTGCCCCGGCATCGGATGACGGGGTGGCAACCAAAACCAAGAGAAAGAAGAAAATTATGATGCTAGCAGATACAGTCGCCCCTGTGATTCAGGGCAACGTCCACATCGGTCTCGCCTTTGGCGGCGCGGCCATCGGCATCGGCATCGCCACGGCCGGTGGCGTCATCGCCATGAGCCGCAACCCCGGAATGTTCGGCAAAATCCTGACGTTCATGTTCGTCGGCATGGCGCTCGCCGAGGGCTGGGCGGTCATCGCGTGGCTCGTCGTCAAATAATCCGGCCATGGACTCACTAGGAATCCAGTGGAAAATCCTGCTCGCGCAGACGGTCAGTTTTTCCCTCGTGTTTTTCGTGCTGTGGAGATTCGCCTACCGGCCGATCTTCGCCATGCTCGAGGCGCGCCGGCAGAAAATCGCCGAGGCCATGGCCGATGCCGAAAAAATCAAGGCCGAGCTTGCGCACACCGAAGCCGAACGCAAACGCATTCTCGCCCAGGCCGGCGACCAGGCGAACGCGCTGATTGAACAGGCGAGGACCGCCGCCGCCCGCGTGCGTGAAGTCGAGACGCAGAAGGCCATCGCCGCCGCCGAACAGATCGTTACCCGTGCGCGCGAAGCCGCCGCGCAGGACCACGCGCAGATGCTCGCCGAATTGAAACGCGAAGTCGGACGGCTGGTTGTGCAAACCACCGCGACTGTCACCGGCAAGATTCTCACGCCGGAAGATCAAAAACGGCTTGCCGAGGAAACAGAAAAGCAACTGACGGCGTAAAACGGTAGGGCTGACCTGCTGGTCAGCCGGATGCGCGGCAGCGCATCCCTACCAAAACAGAAATGAAAATTTCCAAACAAGAGCAACGCGAGGCCCGGCAACTGTTCCGCAGTTGCCATGCCAACGGTTTGCTGGACGAGATCGCCGTCCGGCAGGCGGTGTCGCTGCTTGTTTCAAAAAAGCCTCGCGGCTATCTCGGGATTTTGTCGCGTCTGCAACGGCTGGTGAAGCTGGACCTGGAGCAGCACGCCGCGCGTGTTGAAAGCGCAATGCCGTTGCCCGCCGATTTGAGGGCGGATGTGTCGGATAGGGTGAAAAAAATTTACGGCGCCGGTCTGGACATTTCGTTCAGCCAGAATCCGGCGCTCATCGGCGGCCTGCGGATTCAGGTGGGCAGCGACCTTTACGATGGCAGTTTGAAAACACGTCTGGAACGATTGGAACAAAGCTTTTAACGGAATTTTATGAGCAACTTATTGCAGGAAATTGAAGCCCAGATTTCGGGCGCGAAGCTCTCGGCGTCCAGGCAAAACGTCGGCACCGTCCGCGAAATCGGCGACGGCGTGGCCAAGATTGAGGGCCTCACCGACGCCATGTTGAACGAGATGCTGGATTTCGGTCATGGCATCACCGGCATCGCACTCAACCTTGAAGAGACCGAGGTCGGCGCCATCATTCTTGGTGATTACACCGAAATCAAGGAAGGCGACGAAGTCCGCACAACGGGCCGGCTGTTGCAGGTGCCGGTGGGCAAAGGTTTGCTGGGCCGCGTCGTCAACGTGCTTGGCCAGCCGCTCGATGGCAAGGGACCGATCAAGGAGAGCGCGTTTTATCCGGTGGAAAAAATCGCGCCGGGCATCATCAAGCGCCGTTCCGTCAGCCAGCCGGTGCAGACCGGCATCATGGCGATTGACGCGATGATCCCCATCGGCCGCGGCCAGCGCGAACTGATCATCGGCGACCGTTCCACCGGCAAGACGACTATTTGTGTGGACACGATGATCAATCAGGCGCGCATCAACAAGGCGGCTGAAGAGGCTGGCGACAAGGATTTCCGCCCGATTTACAGCATTTACGTCGCAATTGGCCAGAAGCAGTCGAACATCGCGCGCGTCATTGGCGTTTTGGAAGAAGCGGGCGCGCTGCCTTACACGATTGTCCTCGTGGCCTCGGCGTCCGATTCGGCCACGAACCAGTATCTGGCGCCGTTCGCCGGCGCGGCGATAGGGGAATGGTTCATGGACAACGGCATGGACGCGCTCATCATTTACGATGATCTGTCCAAGCACGCCGTCGCGTATCGCCAGGTTTCGCTCATCTTAAAACGTCCATCCGGCCGCGAAGCGTATCCGGGCGACGTGTTTTACCTGCACAGCCGCCTGCTCGAACGCAGCGCGCGCGTCGGTGAAAAATACGGCAACGGCTCGCTCACGGCATTGCCGATCATTGAAACCCAGGCCGGCGACGTTTCGGCTTACATCCCGACGAACGTGATTTCGATCACCGACGGGCAGATTTATCTGGAAACGGATTTATTTTATCAGGGCGTGCGCCCGGCGATTTCCGTCGGGTTGTCGGTGTCGCGCGTCGGCTCGGCGGCGCAGGTCAAGGCGATGAAACAGGTCGCCGGCCGCATCAAAGGCGACCTCGCGCAGTTCCGCGAACTGGCGGCGTTCGCACAGTTCGGTTCCGACCTCGACGCCAAGACGCAGGCGCTGCTCGAACGCGGCAAGCGCATCGTCGAGTTGTTCAAGCAGACCCAATACAATCCGTCACCCCTCGAGGTGCAGGTCGTGGTCCTGTGGGCGGCGCAAAACAATTTCATGGACGACGTGCCGGTGGACAAGATCAAGGATTTCCAGGCCAAGCTCGCGGACTTCTTCGCCACGCGCAAAGCGGATTTGCTGGCGAAAATTCGCAACGAGAAGGCCATCAGCGATGCCCTCGCGGCGGAGTTGAAGGCGGCGGTGACGGAATTCAAGCCGACGTATCACTAAATTTTCATGGTCAGCTACAAAACCAAATTGACGCCGGTGCAGCGGATTGAGGAAATGATTTTACTCATTCGCGGGCAGCGGGTCATGTTGGATTCTGACTTGGCAATAATTTACGGAGTGGCTACCAAACAATTGAACCAGCAGTTGCGGCGCAACTCGGAAAGATTTCCGAAGGACTTTGCGTTTTTGCTTACAAATCAAGAGGTTGCGCAGATGAGGTCACAATTTGTGACCGCATCCAAACGGAACATTCGACATATTCCAGTGGTGTTCACCGAGCATGGCGCGTTGATGCTCGCCAGCATTTTGAACAGTCCGATTGCCGTGGAGGCGAGCGTTCGCGTCGTCCGGGCGTTTGTCGGAATGCGTGAACAATTGGCTGCGCACAAGGAGTTTGCCCAAAAATTGAGCGAATTGGAAAGCCGCGTCAGCGGACACGACGAATCAATTCAAAATTTATTCGAAGCTATCCGGCAACTGGTCGAGCCGCCGCTGCCGGAAGACCGGAAGCAAATTGGTTTCATGCGCGAGACAGCGCCGCCGTATCGCATCAGGAGAAGTTGTAGGAAATAATTTCATGCCCAGCACGCGCGACATACGCCGACGCATCCGGTCGGTCAGGAACACCGCCCAAATCACCAAGGCGATGCAGATGGTGGCGGCGGCCAAGATGCGCAAGGCGCAGCAGGCCGCGCTCGTCGGCCGGCCTTACGCGGACCTGCTGAATCAGGTGCTCGCGCAGGCGTCATCGCGGACGGTGGTCTTTGAACATCCGCTGATGCAGTCGCGCAGTGTAAGGAAGCGCGCCGTCATTTTGGTGAGCACCGATCGCGGCCTGTGCGGCGGCCTGAACGGCAATTTGTTCCGCGAAGTGACAAAGCTGGACAAAAACAACACGACGACGTTCATCACCGCCGGGCGCAAGGCGTCACAATTCATCGCGAGAACGAAACGGCAGCTCGCCGCCGAGTTTACCTACAAGGACACGCCGCAATTTGCCGAGGCGCGGGCGATTTCCAAGTTCGCGCAGGATTTGTTTTTGAAGGGTGGGGCGGATGCTGTGGACATTTTGTTCACGAACTTTATTTCGACCCTGGTGTTGCAGCCGAAGGTCGTATCGTTTCTACCGATTGGAAAAATCATGGCTGCCACGGCGGGTGTGAATGCGCCGGCACAGGAACTGCCGGCGGCGCATACGCCGGTGGACACGTTTGAGTTCGAGCCGGACGAAAAGACCGTGCTGGGCGAGCTGCTGCCGCACAGCTTGAATTTTCAGATGCACCAGATTTTGCTGGAGGCGAAGGCCAGCGAACACAGCGCGCGCATGGTGGCGATGAAGAACGCCACCGACAACGCCCAGCAGCTCATCAAGGACCTGACGCTGGAATACAACAAATTGCGCCAGTCGAACATCACCAAGGAATTGTTGGAAATCGCCACCGCGCAGATGGCGGTCAGCTAAATATATTTTATGAACAAAGGCAAAATCGTTCAAATCATCGGCCCGGTCGTGGATGTGGAATTCCCGGAATCGCTTCCCGCCATTTACAACGCGCTGACCGCCGAATACGAGCTGCCCGGCGGGACCAAAACCAAGCTGACATTCGAAGTGCAGCAACATCTCGGCGACAACTGGGTGCGCGCCGTCGCAATGAGCACCACCGAAGGTCTCAAGCGCGGCTACGAAGTCGTGGACTCCGGCGGCCCGATTTCCATGCCCGTCGGCGAGGCCGTCATGGGTCGTGTGTTCAACGTCACCGGCGATGCCGTGGACGAACAAGGCCCGGTGAAAGCCGACAAGTATTGCCCGATCCATCGTCCCGCGCCCACGTTGATGGATCAATCCACATCGCCGCAGGTGCTTATGACCGGCATCAAGGTCATTGACCTGATGTGCCCGTTCCTGAAAGGCGGCAAAGTCGGCGCGTTCGGTGGCGCTGGCGTCGGCAAGACCGTCGTCATCATGGAACTCATCAACAATATCGCCAAATTGCACGGCGGCATTTCCATGTTCGCGGGCGTCGGCGAACGCACGCGCGAAGGCAACGACCTTTACAATGAAATGATTGAGGCCGGCGTCATCAAGGTGAAGAAAGACGAAAAAGGCCATCCGGTGAAAGGTGAAAACGGTCTGCCGATCATTCAAGAGGGCTCGAAAATCGGCCTCGTTTACGGCCAGATGAACGAGCCGCCCGGCGCGCGTCTCCGCGTGGCGCTGTCTGCGCTGGCCGTCACCGAATATTTCCGTGACGAAAAAAATCAGGACGTGTTGCTGTTCATTGACAACATTTTTCGATTTTCGCAGGCCGGTTCGGAAGTGTCCGCGTTGCTCGGCCGCACGCCGAGCGCGGTCGGTTATCAGCCGACACTCGCCGCCGAAATGGGCGATTTGCAGGAACGCATCACCTCGACCAAGAAAGGCTCCATCACCTCGTTCCAGGCCGTGTATGTGCCGGCCGACGACCTGACCGACCCCGCGCCCGCAACGACGTTCGCGCACCTGGACGCGACCATCGTGCTGGAACGCTCCATCGCGGAACTTGGCATTTATCCCGCCGTGGATCCGCTGTCATCGAACTCCCGCGCGCTCGCGCCGGAAATCGTCGGCCAGGAACATTACGACGTCGCGCGCGGCGTCCAGAAGGTTTTGCAGCGCTACAAGGATTTGCAGGACATCATCTCGATTCTCGGCATGGACGAGCTTTCACCCGACGACAAGCTCGCCGTCTATCGCGCCCGAAAAATCCAGCGTTTCTTGAGCCAGCCGTTTTCGGTCGCCGAAGTGTTCACCGGCCGCCAGGGCAAGCAGGTGCCGGTCGCCGAGACCGTCCGTGGCTTCAAGGAAATTCTCGAAGGCAAGCACGACGACGTGGCCGAGCAGAATTTTTACATGAAGGGCGGAATCGAGGAAATCAAAGAAAACTAAATGGCTGCAACGATCAAACTCGAAATTGTCACGCCGGAGGCGAAGATTTTCTCCGACGACGTGGACATGGTCACACTCACCGGCACAGAGGGCGAGATGGGCATCCTGCCGCAGCACATGCCGCTGATGACGCAGCTTGTCGCCGGCGAAATCATCACGCAAAAGGGGAAGGACACGATTTTCATCGCCGTTGGCGACGGCTTTGTGCAGGTCACCGGCGACCGCGTTGCCATCCTCACCGACATGGCGATTGAAGCCGACAACATTGACGAGGCCAAGGCCGAGGAAGCGCGGCAACTGGCCGAGGGCCGGCTCGCCCAAAAAATCACCGATGAGGAAGCCGCGCACATCCGCGCCGCGCTCGCGCATTCAATGACGCAGATCAAGGTCAAGCGGCTGCGGAAGAAATAGCGGCACTCCAATCTCAAAACAAAACGGCGCGGAGGTTTTCCGCGCCATTTTTATTTTTTTGGTAAGGACGCCGCGGTGCGGCGTCCGGTCGGCTCAGCGCGCCGACCCTGCCTTCAACCTGCAATCACGCCGATTTCCACTGGTTCCACATTCACGCCCTGTTTCTCCAGCCACTTGATCGCGGCCTTCACTTCGTCGCGCGCGCCGTCGAGTTCGAGGCACACGATTCCGATTTCGTCGGTCACGCTGGCCTGGCGGATGTTGGTGGTGATTTTGAACTTGTGGCCGACTTCCCAGATGAACGGCTTCTTGATGAGCTTGGGCGGATACATCAGCCAAAGCCGTTGTTGCGTGGGCGTGGTGGATTTCGTTGCCGGGAGTTTTTTCTTCGTGGCCATAATTTTTTTGTTTTGGCCCCTCACCCCGTCCCTCTCCCCGTCGGACGGGGAGAGGGTGGTCGAAGACCAAGTGAGGGGATTTGAATATTGTTTGGTTCTATCCTCCCGCAATCGCCGGGATGATGCTGATTTCGTCGCCGTCTTTGAGCGGCGTCTGTTTGTTTTTAAGGAAGCGGATGTCTTCCTCGTTGACATAGACGTTGACGAAGCGGCGCACCTCGCCCTTGTCATCCACGAGGCGTTCCTGGATGCCGGGGAAGCGCGTCTGCAATTCGACGAGCGCCTCGCCGATGGTGGCGGCGTTGATTTCGACCAGCTCTTCGTTGTTGGTCAACTTGCGGAGCGGCGTGGGGATTCGGACTTTTTTTGGCATAAATTAAATTTCAAGATTTCGACAAACAAAATTATTCCAGCAACAATGGATTAAATCCAGCGATGCGAAAATGTTTATCCGTCGCCAGCGCGTCCATGAGGCGCAATTCTTTCATCACGACAAAACTCGCGCAATCCGTGAACGAAAATTCCTGATCCAGATGCTTCAGCATTAACGTCCGCGCTGCCGCAAAACGGTCCGGCGTCATCCATTCGATGCTCAATGCCTGCGATGTTTCTGTCATCCGCAGGAATTCTTTCAAATACTTCGTCAACCTGCGAGCGCGCAATAATGTTGCCGTTTCATCCAAAACGTAATCGGTGGTTACTACCCGACGGCGAACCCGGCCGGCTTCTTCCCTGATGGCGAAAGCCTTGTTGTGCGATGGATCTTCAGCCGAAATCAAAGCGTAGAATCCGCCGGTGTCTATGAAGATCGATTCAGACGCCATAAACGAGCCGGTCAATCTCCCGGTCGGTCAACGGCTTCGCTGATTTGTCGGCCACACGGGGAAAGCAATAAAATGGGTCATCGGCTTTGATGCCGTTTTGGAACTTCAACGGCCAGATGTTTGCCAGCTTGTGGCCGCGATAAGTGAGCGACACGGACTTGCCGCCCGCCAGCGTGCGCACCAACGAGCGCGTCTGCGAACGAAGTTGTGAAGTTGAAATCGTTTTCATGCGAGCAATTTTACCGATAGTTTGGCTTAAAAGCAAATGGCGGCGTTGATTTCGACCAGCCCCTCGTTGTTCGTCAACTTGCGGAGCGGCGTGGGGATTCGGACTTTTTTTGGCATAAATTCTATTTTTTTGGCGCGGCTGAATTTAACGACCCACGCACAGGAAACTGTAATGTAACTTGTTCCAACTCGCGAACGGATGTTGCTAATTGTGACTGGTCAAACTGCAAGGTGAAATGAAGACGATTGCCAATTCCCGCTTGGTCTGCGACTTCACCTTGAAGTTCAATATGTCCCTTACCATCGCCACTTAACCGCAAACCTAACTGATCTTCCATTGTTGCAAATTCTGCCTTGCCATCCAGTTTTTCATAAAGAGGTCTAAGCTCCGATAGAAACTTCTCCAATTCGCCGGTGATAATTGTAGCTGCGGCTTTACCGCGAAAGCCGCCAGCACGAACACGAATCTCTACATTTAGCCAATTGTCATCCCAATACTCGCCAACTGGTGCGCGTTCGTATTTGAGCACATCAACTTCGACGCGTTCTTGTTCTGATTGGCCGAACGAAAATATCATGTCGTTAATTACGCATTCACCTTTTCTTCATGCGCCAGCAGCGCCTCGAATTCGCGCAGGCTCGGCTTGATTTCGCGCGGTTTGCCGCAGTAACCGTTCACGGCATCGAGCGTCTTGAGGCCGTTGCCGGTGACGCAGACGACGGCGGAAGAATCCTTCGGAATCTTGCCGCACGCAATGAGTTTCTTGGCCACGCCCACGGTCACGCCGCCAGCGGTCTCGGCAAAAATGCCTTCCGTCTCGGCCAGCAGCTTGATGGCATCGCGGATTTCGTCGTCGGGCACGTCCTCGGCTGCGCCGCCTGTGTCGCGCATCACTTTGAGCGCGTAAAAACCATCCGCCGGCGTGCCGATGGCGAGTGATTTCGCAATCGTGTCGGGCTTCACCGGCTTGAAGAAATCGAGTCCGGCCTTTTGGGCGACAGAAATCGGCGAACAGCCCGTGGCCTGCGCGCCGTGAATATGTGACTCCGAATTCGCGACGAGTCCGAGCTTCGCAAATTCCTGGTAGCCCTTGTGAATCTTTGTCAGCAACGAGCCGGACGCCATCGGCACGACGGTATGCTGTGGCAGACGCCAGCCGAGTTGCTCGGCAATTTCATACGCCATGCTCTTCGAGCCTTCGGCGTAGTAGGGGCGCATATTGACGTTCACAAACGCCCAGCCGAACTTGCCGGCGATCTCGGCGCAGAGGCGGTTCACCTCGTCGTAATGGCCTTTGATGCAGACGACATTCGCGCCGTAGATGAGCGAGTTCAAAATTTTTCCCTGCTCCAAATCCGACGGGATGAAAACGTAGGATTTTAATCCGGCGCTCGCGGCTTGGGCGGAAACCGCGTTTGCCAGATTTCCCGTGGACGCGCACGCGACGGTGTCAAAGCCGAGTTCCTTTGAGCGGCTCAACGCCACGCTCACGACGCGGTCTTTGAAGGAGAGCGTCGGATAATTCACGGCATCGTTCTTGACCCACAATTCGCGGATGCCGAGCGCTTTCGCGAGACGGTCGGCCTTGATGAGCGGCGTGAAGCCGACTTGTTTGCCGACGGTCGGCTCGGTGGCAATGGGCAGCAACTCGCGGTAACGCCACATCGTTTTCGGGCGCGACTCGATGGCCACCTTGGTCAGCGACCTCTTGATGCGGTCGTAATCGTAGGCGACTTCGAGCGGGCCGAAGTCAAATTCGCAGACGTGGTTGGCCGTGAGCGGATATTCGCGTCCGCACTCGCGGCACTTGAGCGCCTTCATAAAACCGTGTTTATCACTCATAAATTTTCTGTAGCGGCGACTCGGCAGAGCGCCGCAAATTATTCTTTCAGTCAGCGGCGGTCTGCCGACACGCCGCTACGGTTGCGATTAGGGCAACAAAAAAGCCCCGACTCGTGACGAGAAGGGGCGACAAAACGGTTGTGCATCTCTTCTCATTTTCCCCAAGCTAATGGTGCTTGAGCTGGAATTGGCACCTGACGTTGAAAACAAGTTCAACCGGTTGCCGTGGTGTCATCGGGCCAGTCCCTCGACCACTCGTCATGAGTCCGTCAAATCAACGGATGCGGATAAAGTGATATTAAACATGCAAA
>Ga0265337_1000261_pt1 | contig 28562 bp, 30 predicted proteins | sample 42122metaG_FD_192441 | JGI IMG/M metagenome (GOLD analysis project Ga0265337, IMG submission 192441) | Rhizosphere microbial communities from Carex aquatilis grown in University of Washington, Seatle, WA, United States - 4-21-22 metaG | ecosystem: Host-associated > Plants > Roots > Rhizosphere >... | reverse complement strand
CGGGCGGGGCGGGCGGGTCGGGGGATAAGCAGCCGGTCACCTTCGACCCCTACACCGACGAGCAGCTCGCCGAGATCGACGCCATTTACGACGCCGAGACCCGCCGCGGCCCGCAGACCAGGTACTTCGAGGACGTCGAGATCGGCGAGGAGATCCAGCCGCGGGTGAAGGGCCCGCTGGTCGTCACCGACCTGGTGGTCTGGCACCTGGGCTGGGGCATGCAGCTGACGCCGCCGGGGGCGTTCGGCATCGCCCGCAAGATCCGCCGCAAGGCACCCGGCCTGTACCCTCCGAACGCGCGCAACATCCCCGACACCGTACAGCGGCTGCACTGGGACCCGGCCCGCGCGCAGGAGCTCGGCATCCCGATGAGCTACGACTACGGCGCGATGCGGGAGACCTGGCTGACCCATGCGCTGACCGAGTGGATGGGCGATGACGGCTGGCTGGCCCGGCTGCGCTGCGAGCACCGCAAGTTCAACTACATCGGCGACACCACCTGGGTCCGCGGCAAGGTCGTGGACAAGGTCCAGGTGGACGGCCGCAACGAGGTCCACCTGGAGGTGGGATGCTGGAACCAGCGCGGCGAGCAGACCAGCCCCGGCAGCGCGGTGGTGCTGCTGCCGACGCGGGACCGCGCGGTCGACCTGCCCGCCCCGCCCGCCGACTCCCTGGAGGAGCTGCTGGCGGCCGAGATCGCGCGCCACGCCTGAACGCGCCGCACCTGAACACGGGGACCGACAAGATCATGGAGCCCAGGTGGACTTCGAGCTGACGGAGGAACAGGCCGCGCTGCGCGAGGTGTCGCGCAGCATGCTCGCGGTGAGCTGCCCGCCGCAGCTGGTGCGGTCGCTGGCCGCCGCTGGCACGGACGTGGACGACAAGCTGTGGCAGCGCGGCACCGAGCTGGGCTGGACCGGGCTTGCGGTGCCCGAGGAGCACGACGGCGCGGGCCAGGGACTGGTCGAGCTGTGCCTGGTGGCCGAGGAACTCGGCCGGGCGGCCGCCCCCGGGCCGTTCGCGGACAGCGCCCTGGCCGGGCTCGCCCTCGCCCGGCTCGGCGGCTCCCGGCCGGAGTTGCTTGCCGCCCTCGCCGCGGGCGACCTCAAGGCCAGCCTGGCCTGCCATGGCCCGGTGGCCGGCCGCTACGACGGTGACGATCTGGTGCTCAGCGGCCGCGCGAGCGCGGTCCAGTCGGCCGGCGCGGCCGACTGGTTCCTGGTGCTGGTGTCTGGCGACGCAGGCCACCGTTTGGTGCTCGTCGACCGGGCAAGCGCCGCGGTCGAGCCCCGGCGGACCCTGGATGAGACCCGCCGCTGGTACGACGTGGTACTTGACGGCGTCCGGGTCCGTGAAGCGGACGTGGTGTCCGCCGATGACACGGAGATCCAGTGGCTGACCGACGCGGCGGCGGTGCTGAGCGCGGCCGACTCGCTCGGCGCGGGCGATCGGCTGCTTGAGATGACCGTCGGCTACGTCAAGGTGCGCGAGCAGTTCGGCCGGCCGCTTGGCAGCTTCCAGTCGGTCAAGCACAAGGTGGCCGACATGCTGACCACGCTCAAGGGCGCCCGGGCCGCGACCTACTACGCGGCCATGGCCCTGGACGCCGGCGTCGCCGACGCGACGGTAGCGGCCAGCGTCGCCAAGGCATTCACCGCCGAGGGCGTCGCGGTGCTGGCCGGGGAGGCGCTGCAGACCCACGGGGGCATCGGCTTCACCTGGGAGCACGACCTGCACCTGTACCTGCGGCGGGTCAAGGTCAACGAGATGCTGTACGGCGCGCCCGCGGAGCACTACGAGCGGATCGTCGCGCTGCTTGAGTAGGGGCCGCCGCCCAGTTCGCCGGTGAACAGTGCGGCGCGGTCTGGTCAGGTGACGACGCGACCGCCGTTGACCCCGATCAGCTGTCCGGTCACGTAGCTCGATGCCTCGCTGCACAGGAACGCGCAGGCATTGGCGATGTCCTCGGGGCGGCCGACGCGCCGCACCGGCAGCGTCGCCGCGAGCCGTTCCGCGCTGGCCTCGCTGATGTTCGCATCGGCCATGATCGTGCCCTGGATCGAGCCCGGCGGGATGGTGTTGACCGTGATGCCGTCCGGGCCGAGCTCCTGGGCCAGCGTGCGGGTCAGGCTGATGACCGCGCCCTTGGACGAGGAATAGACCGCCATCTTCCTCGAGCCGGTCTGCGCGCTTGAGGAGGAGATGTTCACGATCCGGCCCCAGCGCGCCGCCCGCATGTCGGCCAGGGTCTCCTGCGTCACGATGATCGGGCCTAGGACGTTGACCTTGTACACGTAGCTGAACAGCTCCTCGGTGATCTCCTCGAACGGCGTGAAGTCGGTGACGCCGGCGTTGTTCACGACGATGGTGACCGGGCCGAAGGCGTCCCGCAGCCTGGCCACCGCGGCCTTCACCTGGCCGCGATCGGACACGTCGGCACCAAGCGCGACGGCCTGGCCGCCGTCCGCCTCGATCGCCGCGACCGTGCCGGCGCAGCGCTCCTCGTCGAGGTCGAGCACGCCCACGGCGATGCCTTCCTGGGCGAGCCGCCTGGAACAGGCCGCTCCGATGCCCGCCGCTGCGCCGGTAACGAGGGCCACTTTGATGGTTGTCATTCGACCTTCCCTGTGCAGGGGACCGCCCGTGCGGGCCGGTCCCGGCTGACCGCGTGCGTACGTGCTAGCGGTAGCTGCGGATGGACTTGTCCTTGATGCGCCACCCGGCCGGCGTGCGCACCAGGACATCGCGGTAGGCGATGTCGGCGATCCCGCCCTCGTGCAGCGGGATCAGCGCCTTGGTTCGCGTAACCACCTCGTCGCCGGACACGCTGTCGATGATGTGACTGACCAGCATGTGCTGAACCGGATGCGGCAGGATCCGCATCGCCTGGTCGATCTCGGCCAGCCCGGCGTACGGCCCCGCCCCGCTGGGACGGTAGTCAACGACCGCGTCCTCGGTGAACACCTCCCCCAGGCGGTCGTACTCGCGGTCGTCGATGAGAAAACCGTACTTCATGATCACGTACTGGATGGCGAGCACGTCTTCGCTGCTCAGGCCGTGCAGATCAGCGGGAACGGCCACGGTGAGATCACCTGCTTTTCATCGGAACGAGGTCGAGGTAAGGCACACGGCTCGTCGGGCTCCCCGTGCGCGATCAGGCCGGGCACCAGGCGGCGCAGCAGCTTGCCGGTTTCGGTCCGCGGCAGCGCGTCGAGCAGCCAGACGCGGTCTGGGGTCTTGCTTGACCGGAGCGCTTGCCGGGTGAAGTCGCGCAGCTCGGCCGGGTCGAGGCGCGCCTCGGAGCGGGCGACCACGGCGGCCTCGATGCGCTGGCCCCACTCGGGGTCGGGCACGCCGAACACCACCGCGTCGAGCACCGCCGGGTGCCGCAGCAGGACGTCCTCGATCTCGGCCGGGGCGATGTTCTCGCCCCCGCGGATGATCGTGTCGTCGGCGCGCCCGCTGACGAACAGGTACCCGCCGGCGTCGAGGTAGCCGTCGTCCCTGGTGTCGAAGAAGCCGCGGTCGTCGACGGCCTGGCCCAGGCCCGCGTACTCGGCCGACACCTGGCCGCCGCGCACGCAGATCCGGCCGGCCTGGCCGGCGCCGAGGACCTCGCCACCGGGGCCGCGGATCTCCAGCTCGATCCCGGGCAGCGGCTGGCCGACCGAGGACAGCCGCGCCCGGACCGCCGGGTCATCCGACGCGATCGCGGCCCGGTGGTCCTCGGGGCCGAGCAGGGCGACGGTCGAACTGGTCTCGGTCAGCCCGTACGCGTTGACGAAACCGACTCCGGTCCACTCCCGCAGCGCCCGCTCGATGAGCGCGGCCGGCATCGGGGCACCGCCGTAGGACAGCGACCGCAGTGACGGCACCGAGCGGTCCTCCGCGGCGTCGATGATCCGCGCCAGCATCGTGGGCACCACCATGGCGCTGCTGACCTCTTCCTCGCGGACCGTGCGGAGCCACTCGCCCGGGGTGAAGGCCTCGAGCACGAGCGTGCGGCGGCCCGCGTAGAGGTTGGTGATCACGTTGGCGACGGCGGCGATGTGGTACGGGGGAACGCTGACCAGCGCCGCCTCGGTCTCGGCGGCGGCCGCGAACTCGACCGAGCCAAGCACGTAGGAGACGAGGTTGGCGTGGCGCAGCAGCACCCCCTTGGGCTCGGAGGTGGTACCGCTTGTGTAGATGACGACGGCGACCGGGTTCTCGTCGCCGGGCGCCTCGCTGACCTCGCCGCGGTCGGCGCGGGTCTGCTCCAGCCACGCGCCGGCGGTCATCGCGTCGAGGCCCGCGCGCTCGAAGTGCGTCAGCGTGCCGGGGCCGGCGATACCTACCGCCTTCGGGTGCCTGGCGAGCAGCGCGTCGAGCTGGTGCTCCCCCAGCCGGTAGTTGACAGGGACAAGCGGCACCCCCGCCCGCGCGGCCGCGAACAGCGCGACCGGGAAGGCCGGGCCGTTGACGTCCAGGTAGACGAGCGCGTCGGCCCCGCGCTCGCGGAGCAGCGCGGCGCCGGAATGCGACCGCCGGGCGAGCTCGGCGGCGGTGATCCCGCCAGACCGGTGCCCGACGAGAACGCGGTTGCCGAACCCGTCGGCGGCCATGTCGAGGAGCAGCGTCAGGCGCACTCGCGGTACCGCGCTCAGTCCGAGGCCGGCAGCGGCTTGGCCGCCTGGAGCACTAGCGGCTTCCCGTCGAGCGCCAGCGTGCCGTTGCCCGCCTTAGTGCACAGCACCTGGATGGTGTCCGCCTCGTCGACGTAGCGCTTGCCGATCTTGGTGCCGCCCATGAGCGACGGATCGGGTTCCGCCGCCGTGACCGGCTGGTCGGGGGCCGCCATGGCCACGCCGCCGCAGGTCAGCGTGCACTCGACCTCGGGCGCCCGGATGACGATCACCGCGGTGCTGTCGACCGCGCTGACCAGCTGCTGCCCGGCACGAAACTTCACAGCCATTCGCTGTACTCCCTGACCTGATGAACCTGCCCGCCAGATGGGCCGACCGCGACCGCCCGGCCTGCCTGCCGGACGATGTCCATTGATAATATCAGTTTACTGATTTGAATTAAATACCACGCCAGACCGGGGCCCGCTTCTCCGCGAAGGCGGCGGCGCCCTCGCGGGCATCGGCCGAGCCGAACACCGGCTTGTACAGCTCTTCTTGCCGCTGCCAGCCCTCGGCAACCGTCCAGTCGGCCTGCGCCCGGGCGATCTGCTTCGTGACGGCTACCGCCAGTGGGCCGTTGGCCGCGATCACCCCGGCCAGCGCGAGCGCGCCGTCAAGGGCCGTGCCGTCCGGGACCACCCGGTTGACCAGCCCAAGCTCCGCCGCCCTGGCCGCGGTGACCTGGTCACCGGTCAGGAGCAGTTCCATCGCCACCGCGAAGGGGATGCGCCGGGGCAGCAGCAGGGCGGCGCCGCCGCCGGCCACCAGGGCGCGCTTGACCTCGGGGACGCCGAACTTGCTGCTCTCGGCCGCCACCACCAGGTCGCACGCCAGCATCAGCTCGAACCCGCCGGCCAGCGCGTAGCCTTCCACCGCGGCGATGAGCGGCTTGCGCGGCGGGGTGATGGTGATGCCGCCGAAGCCGCGGCCCGGGATCATCGGCTTGTCACCACGCATCCAGGCCTTGAGGTCCATCCCAGCGCAGAACGTGCCGCCCGCGCCGGTGAGTACCCCCACCCGCAGGTCGTCGTCGGCGTCGAGCTCGTCGGCCGCCGCCGCCATGGCCCGGGCGGCGGCGCCGTCGAGCGCGTTCCTCGCCTCGGGGCGGCTGATGGTGATGACCTGGACGTGGCCGCGCCGTTCGGCGGTTACCGGCTCTGCCATGGGTGTCCTCCTGTTGCCGTGTCCTGTATCAAGCCGTCACACGGTCGCCATCAGGGCGTAAGCCGGATAACGACCTTACCCGTGGGGAGCCGGTCGGCGACCCGGCGGAACGCGGTGCCGACGTCGGCGAGGTCATGCACCTCGGACACGGCAGGCCGCATGCCCTCGGCGACCAGCTCAGTCAGCGCCTGCAGGGCGCGCGCCGTCTCCTCGGTCAGCCGCTCGGTCCACGTCCGCAGCTCGACCCCGCGCACGGTGATGTTCTTGAGCAGGACGATGTTGAGCGGGATGCGGGGAATGTCACCTCCGGCGTAGCCGACGGTGACGAACCGACCGCCCCAGCGGATCGCCCGCAGCGCGGGCTCCGCCCAGCGGTCACCCACCGGGTCGACCACCAGGTCCGCGCCGTCGCCGGTGATCTCCCTGATCCGCTGCTTGAGGTCCTCGCGCACGTAGTCGATGCCCGCCTCGGCCCCAAGCTCCGCGCAGACCTTGAGCCGCTCGGGCGAGGATGCGGCCGCGATCACCCGGGCACCCAGCCGGACCGCCACGTCCACCGTGGCCGTGCCGACGCCGCCGGCCGCGCCGAGGACCACCACCCACTGCCCGGGACGCAGCTCCCCGGCGGTGACCAGCGAGTGGTAGGCGGTCAGGTAGGTCACCCGGAACGCGGCCGCCTCGGTCAGCGACAGGCCCGGCGGGACCGGCGCGACCACGCGGGCCGGGACGAGCACCTGCTCGGCCATCGCGCCGCTGAAGACCGACCCGTAGACCAGGTCGCCGGCCGACACCCCGGTCACCCCGTCGCCCACCGCCGCCACCCGGCCGGAGAACTCGTTGCCCGGGGTGAACGGGAGCGGAGCCGAGACCTGGTACTTGTTGGCGATGAGGAGCAGGTCCGGGTAGTTCACCGCCGCCGCCGCCACGTCAACGAGCACGTGACCGGGGGTGACCTCCGGGTGAGGAATGTCGCGGATGACGACGTTTTCCGGACCGCCGTACTCTTCGCAGCGCGCTGCCCTCATGCGTCCTCCCGGTTTCAGCTTGCCGACAATTATATCACTAAATATATAATCATACCCATTAGCGGACGGCTGAGGAGGTCATGGCGGCGGGCTGAGCCGACCGAAGCTGCGCTGCGCTAGGGTCTCGGAACATGGACGACGCGTGGGGCACCATCGAGAAGATCGTCAGGTGGCTCGATGACAGCAGCACGCTGCCACCGGAAACCGAGAAACTGCTGCGCATCATGAAGCTCACCGAGGAAGCCGGCGAAGTCTCCCAGGCCGTCATCGGGACGCTCGGCCAGAACCCCCGCAAGGGCGTCACCCACACCTGGGACGACGTCCAAGCCGAACTGTGCGACGTCATCCTCACCGCCATGGTCGTGCTCACCACGCTCACCCCCGACGCCCGTGAGACTTTCAACGGCCATCTCGATCGCGTCGCCAGCCGCTCGCTCGGCACTTTGCATAGCTCGTGACCACGATCAGCCGCCCTTGCATAACGGGCGCCCATGATCACATTCGATTTGTACTGAATGTCCAGCCGCCGGCTATGCAAAGATGAGGATCCGTGGTCCTGGGCTATGCAAAGCTAGCTCATCCCGGGAGACGGTGACCTGACGCCCGCGTTCCCGGGCGGCCGAGCGCGCGATCACGTTCCGGCGGGCTGAGCGGCCCTGACCGCGGCGGCCACCGACGCCGCGTCGGTGATGGTGGCCAGCAGCCGCAGGTGCTGGGTGACCTGCATGTGGTGAGTCTCCGGGGTGGCGCCGGCCGTGCAGTCCTCGGCCAGCACCACGTTGTAGCCGAGCCCGACCGCCTCGGTCGCCGCCCCCGGCAGCGCGATGTTCGTCGAAACACCGCTGAGCACTACCGTGTCGATGCCGTAGCCGCGCAAGGTGGCGTCCAGGTTGGTGCCGGTGAACGGGGCCATGCCATGCGAGCGGTGGCAGACGAGGTCGGACGGCTCGACGGTCAGGTCATCGTGGATGGCAGCGGTGGCGGTCCCGGCCACCAGGTGCCCCTTGCGGCGGATGCCGGCCGCGAGCACGCAGTTGACACGGAAGCCCTCGAAGTCGGCCCGGTGGGCAGCGATCGTACAGAAGATCACCGGCGCGTCGGCGGCACGGAACGCCGCCGTCAGGCCGTTGATCCGGGCGACGATGCCGCGCGCGGCGACCTGGCCTGTCAGCGGCGTGTCAATGTAGGCCCGGTTGGCGATGGCGTTCTGCATCTCGTTGACGACCAGCGCCGCCCGGTTCCCTGGTTCTAGCCCGCGGACCGGTGCCATGACCCTCCCTTCGCCGTTCCAGCCCCGTTCCAGAGCGGATGGTTGTGACAGTGAGCCGGTCATAGCCGGCCCGTTGCCACAACCATCCGGCTAAGGAACGGTCAGAGCCGCTCGATGATCGTGGCGTTGGCCATCCCGCCGCCCTCGCACATGGTCTGCAGGCCGTAGCGGCCGCCGGTGGCCTCCAGGTAGTTCAGCAGCGTGGCCATCAGCTTGGTGCCGGAGCCGCCGAGCGGGTGGCCGAGGGCGATCGCGCCGCCGCGCGGGTTGAGCTTGTCCTGGTCGGCGCCGAACTCCTGCGCCCAGCACAGCGGGACCGGCGCGAACGCCTCGTTGACCTCGTAAGCGTCGATGGCGTCGATGGTCAGGCCGCTGCGTCGCAGTACCTTCTCGGTGGCCGGGATGACGCCGGTCAGCATCAGCAGCGGGTCGCTGCCGGACACGGCGAAGGCGTGGAACCTGGCCCGGGGCCGCAGGCCGAGTTCGGCCGCCTTCTCCTCGCTCATGATCAGCGCCGCCGAGGCGCCGTCGGTGAGCGGCGAGGAGCTTCCGGCGGTGACGAGCCAGTTGATCTCGGGGAAGCGCTCGGCGTAGGCCTCGGTGTAGTAGGCGGGCTTCAGGCCGGCCAGCCCCTCGGCGGTCGTGCCTGGCCGCACCGTCTCATCGACGGTGTGCGTGCTGCCGTCGGGCAGCTTGACGCCGACGATCTCGTTGTCGAACCCGCCGCTGGCGGCGGTCGCGGCGGCGCGCGCGTGGGACCGGGCCGCGTAGGCGTCGAGCGCCTCGCGGTCGAGCTTCCACCGCGCGGCGATCAGCTCGGCGCCGATCCCCTGGTTGGCCAGGCCCTCGGGGTAGCGCCCGGCCAGCGGCTCGACCGGGTTGCGGCCCGCCCGGGAGCTCCCCATCGGTACCCGGCTCATCGACTCCACCCCGCAGGCGATGACGATGTCGTAGGCGCCGGCGATCACCCCCTGGGCGGCGAAGTGGGCGGCCTGCTGACTGGACCCGCACTGCCGGTCGACGCTGGTGCCGGGCACGCTCTCCGGGAAGCCGGCCGCGAGCAGGGCGGTGCGTGCGATGTTCAGCGACTGCTCACCGACCTGCCCGACACAGCCCGCGATCACGTCGTCGACCAGTGCGGTGTCCAGGCCGTTGCGCTCGACCAGGGCGGTTAGCGTCTGCGCGAGCAGGGCCGCCGGGTGCACGCCGGACAGGGCGCCGCCGGGCTTGCCCTTGCCCGAGGGGGTGCGGATGATGTCGACGATGACGGCTGTGGTCATGGCTCCTCGCGATTTCTTCGCTTTACACAGATATAAGTAATCTAATTTATCTAGTACGGGATTGCCAGGTCAGGCGCGGGCGTCGCGGCGCAGCGCCTCCGGCACCCAGTTCGGTGACCGCTTCTCGATGAAGGCGGCGAAGCCCTCCCGCGACTCCGGGCGCTGCAGGCTGTCAAAGAACGCGATCCGGTCGTGCAGCCCGACGTACTGGTCGAGGACCCGCTTGACGTCCCGGCGGGCCTCGGGCGCGGTTTGCGCGATCTGGATCAGCTCTTCCGTGGCGGACTTGAGCAGCTCCTCGTGCGGGACGACCCGGCTCACCAGGCCCCAGTCGAGGGCCTCGGCGGCGGTGAGGCGCCGGCCGGTGAACATCAGGTCGCGCGTGCGAACCGGGCCGATCAGGCGGACGAGCAGCTGCGCGTAGTAGGTATCGGAGATGCCGCGGAGGAGTTCTGGCACCCGGAAGGTGGCGCGCTCGCTCACCACCGCCAGGTCAGAGCACATCGCGATGAGCAGGCCGCCGCCCTGGCAGATCCCGTTGACGGCGGAGACGACCGGCTTGACGCTCTGCCGCAGCACGTCGAACGGCAGCACGTCGAACGTGCCCGGCGCCGCGTTGAAGTCGGCCCACTTGTCGACGGCCTGCTGGCCGAGGTCGCCGCCGGGAATGAACACGTCGCCGGTGCCGGTGATCAGCAGGCCGGCCAGCTCCGGGTCGGCGTCCACCCGGCGGACCGCGTAGCGGATGCCGAAGTACATGGCCTGGGTCAGCGCGTTCCTGGCCTCCGGCCGGTCCACCGTGACGCGGGCGAACGGGGGATGCCGCCCGAACTTCAGGTAGGGCGTCCCCAGCCAGTCGCCCTCGGGCGGGCGCGGCGCCGCCCCGGAGTGAGCGGACCCGTTAGCGGCACCGGACATGAGACCTCCAGCCGTCTACGTGCCTGCGGCACGGTGAACTTGCTTGAATAAAATCATATAACTAAATAATCTACTATGGCCGCAGGCGGTGTCGGACGGCCGGGCCAGGACGGCAGGATGGTCAGTGCACCGGGGCTGCCGGGCACCGGGCGACAGGAGGCAGTGGTGGGTTCTATGCGGGTCGGGTTCGTCGGAGCGGGGCGGATGGGCTTTCCGATGGTCGAGCGGCTGGCCGCCACCGGGCACGACCTGGTGGTGTACGCGCGCCGGGCGGAGGCCAGGGACGCCCTGACCGGGCTTGGCGTCCGGCACACCAGCGAGCTGACGGAGGCCGCCGCCGACGTCGACGTGCTGCTGCTGTGCGTGTTCAGCGACCAGCAGCTGACCGAGATCGCCGCGCCGCTGGCTGCCGCCCTGCCGGACGACGCGGTGTTCGCCTCGCACGTGACCGGCCGCGAGTCGACCCTGCGGGCGGTGGCCGACCGCTTCCCCGCCATCCACGTGGTGGACGCGCCGGTCAGCGGCGGCCCAGGCGAGATCAGCGCGGGGCGGCTGACCGTCCTGCTCGGCGGCGACCCCGCCGCCAGGGAGCGGGCGGCCGACGCCGTACGCCCGTACGCCGACCCCATCATCGAGACCGGCGAGCTCGGCACCGCGCTGGCGGTCAAGCTGGTCAACAACTTCCTCTTCGCCGCCAACACGCAGCTGGCGGCGGAGGCGGTCCGGCTCGGCGAGGCCCTCGGGGTGTCTCCCGGTCAGCTGCTTGGCGCGCTCGAGCACATGAGCGGCGGCAGCTCGGCGAGCCACCGCGCCGCCGAGGGTAAAGGTGACATGGCGGCGTTCGCCACCCGGATCGGCCCGTTCATGAAGAAGGACGTCGCCGCCTGCCTGGAGCAGGCCGCCGAGCGGGCGGTCGACCCCGGGCTGCTGATCGATGTCGTCCGGCGGGGCCCGCTGCCGCTCATCTAGCGGCGCCCAGCCGGCTCCGGGGCATCGCGACTCGGCTCACGCCGGTGCTTCGACGGGAAGTCCGAGTGCGTGGGCCGAGTCGCGCAGCCGCTTGTCGTAGCAGACGAACGCGGTTAGTTCGGTGCGCAGTTCGTGCGCGGTTGCCAGGTGGATAGCGTCGAGGCTGCGGAGCATCGGATCCCCGATGACCTCAGCGGTCGGCGCGACGTCGTCCATGCTGACCAACGCAACGGATGACAGGACCACATTGGCACGACTCAACCGCTGCGGCGCGGTCCTAGCCACGCTGCGCAGCATCTCGATCCGCAGCAGCCGGGAGGAGACCCTAGGTATCCCCGCGCGCTCGGCGATCCACCGCTCAAGCCCCGGCGTCTCTGCCTCGGGCATGACGAGCTTGAGCGCGGCCGAGGTGTCGAGGTAGATCATCAGTACCGCTCGTTGTCGCGCATCTCGGCGAGAGTGGCGCTGAGCGAGACGCCCTCCTCGGGATCCTCGCGCAGCGGCGTGGGTGGGATCGGCCCGTCGTTGACCGCCGGGATCGCCCTGCCCTGCGCTATGAGGCGGTCGAGCAAGGGTGCTCCCGTCGTTGGCACAGCTGGGAGCAGGCGAGCGACGGGGCGGCCGTACTCGCTGATCTCAAGTGATTCGCCAGCTTTGATCCGGTCGAGCACCTTTGCGGTCTGCCGGTTCAGTTCGCTGACCGTTACCGAATCCATGAGGACATGGTACTACAAAGTACTAACTTAGGCTGCATCCCGCCTCGCCGCGCGGTTCCCGCTATACGGAGACTGGGCTGGCGCCCGGTCATGCCCCCGCTTCCGACAGCAGCTTGTCCAGCCAGTTCGCGGCTTGGGCGGCGGCCGCGTGGTGGCCGATGGCGTCGATCGCGGGCCCGTTGAGCTCGCAGTCGAAGACGCCCGGGTAGCCGGCGTCGAGCAGCCACCGGACGACCGCCGCGAGCGGCACGTCCCCCGCGCCGGGGACGGCCCGGCACGGCAGTGACCGCGCGCCCCGGGTCATGTCGCTGAACTGCACGTGGGCGATCAGGCTGACGTGCTCGCCGATCTCCTCGCGCAGCCTGGCCTCGGTCCAGACGTGGAACGCGTCCAGGCAGATCCCCATCCCGGCCCGGGGGGCGACGAGCAGCGCGTCGTGGAACGCGTGGATGAACGTCAGGTCGGCGTACAGCCAGCTGGTCGGCTCGATGGCGAGGGTCACCCCGCGGCCGGCCGCGTAGCCGGCGATGTCGCCGGCCGCGTTCACGTAGGAGTCCGCGCAGGCGTCCCAGCGGTCGGCGGTGCGCGGGCCCGTAAGCCCGTACATCACCGCCGCGCCGACCGCCGCGGCCAGGTCGATGTCCTGTTCCGCGCGCTGCCGCGATGCCGCCGCCACCGACGACGAGGAGAGGTCGAAGGCGAGTGCCCCGGTCGTCGCCGCGATCTTGACCCCGTGACGGCGGCAGGCCGCGACGACGGGGCCGGCCCCGGCCGCGCGGGCCTTGGTCCCCGTGACCGAGGTTCGGGCGGCGCCGAGGCCGGCCACGGCCTCGATCGCGTCGGGGGCCGCGAGCCCGGGAAAGCAGAGCCCGCTGACGCTAACTCTCGGATGCACCCGGGTCTCTCCTTTGCGTGCCTGGTTCGGCCGCCCTCGTTCTGGACAATGCGTGCCTTCGCCCGCGGTGACGGTCAGCCGCTCACCATGCGGATGGCCTCCTGCACCAGCCGGGGCAGCTCCGGCTGCATCCGCGCCATCGGTCCCTTCACCGGCCGGCCGAGCTTCACCGCGCGCTTGAGCAGCAGGCCGGTGGTGGCGGCCTCCTTGTAGCGGGTGAGCGCGTCGAACCAGCCGAGGTCGGGCACGGGCCGGCCGGTCGCGTCCTCGTAGGCCCGGACGACCTCGCGTCCCGCCGGGGTGCCCGCGCCCGTCCCCGGCGCGACGGCGGGGTGCCCGGCACCGTCGGTGAAGTAGGTAAGCCAGGACAGGTCGACGCGCGGGTCGCCTACCGACCAGATCTCCCAGTCGATGACCGCGTTGACCCGGTCGCCCTCGCACAGGGTGTTCCCGAGCCGGAAGTCGCCGTGGGTGACCGCGGGCGGCAGTGGCGCGGGCATGGTCGCCCGCAGCGCCTTCGCGGCCCGCTCGTAGTCGCCCGCCATCTCCGGCGGCAGGGTCGCGAACGCGCGGGTCCAGCGGTCGACCTCGTCGGCGAGGCCGACGGCCGGCTCGTCGGCCAGCCCCACCTCGGCCGGGACGATCCCGTGCAACTGCGCGAGCACCCGCACGGCGTCGAAGAACCGGGCCCGCACCACCCCGGGCGCGGGCCGGTCGGCCGCTTCGCTCAGCACGGGCTCCACGCACTCACCCGCGACCAGGTTCATCGCCAGGAACGGCGGGACGTCGGGCGGGTCGCCCGGGTCGGTGAAGAGCACGTCCGGTGCCAGCGGGCGCCGGGTCCCCTGGACCGCCCGCTGCAGCCGCGCCTGGCGCAGCACGTCGCGGTTGCGCAGCGGCGCGAGCCCGGGCGGCGCGACCTTGAGCACCACCGGGGTCTCCCCCGCGGCCACGCCAGCCAGCTCCACCAGGAAGGTCAGGCTGGAGGCACCGCCGGTCAGGGGAGTCAGACCGCTGACCCGCGCCCCGGGGCGCCAGCCGGTCACCCGCTGCCCGACCCGGTCCCGCAGCTGAGCCAGCAGCGTCTCGTCGGCCTGGCTGGCGGCCATCACGTCCTCCCCCTAGATCCTCGAATCAACTATCTTCTAGTATTTAGTAATACGATTCTCGTCTGAGGACCGACGATACCCGGCCACCGCGGATCCCGCCAGGCCGGGGGCGACACGGCAGGAGCGGTACATGTGGGATTTCGGCACCGAACCCGAGTTCCAGGAGAAGCTGGACTGGATGGCCGCGTTCGTGCGCGACGAGTGCGAGCCGCTTGACCTGCTCTTCCCGCGCCCGGGCGACCCCTATGACGTAAACCACAAGGCGTCGCGGGCGATCCTGGCCCCGCTGCGGGAGAAGGTGAAGGAGCAGGGCCTGTGGGCCTGCCACCTCGGCCCGGAGCTCGGCGGCCAGGGATTCGGGCAGCTCAAGCTGGCGCTGATGAACGAGATCCTCGGCCGCTCGGGCTGGGCGCCGACGGTCTTCGGCACCGCCGCGCCGGACACCGGCAACGCCGAGATCCTCGCGCTGTACGGCACGCAGGAGCAGAAGGCCCGCTACCTCCAGCCGCTGCTCGAGGGCAATATCGTGTCCACCTTCTCGATGACCGAGCCGCAGGGGGGCTCCGACCCCAAGGAGTTCGTGTGCAAGGCCATACGGGACGGTGACGAGTGGGTGATCGAGGGCGAGAAGTGGTTCTCCTCCCACGCGCGCTACGCCTCGTTCTTCATCGTCATGGTGGTCACCGACCCCGACGCGAGGCCGCACGAGCGGATGTCGATGCTGATCGTGCCGGCCGAGACACCGGGGATCGAGATCATCCGCAACGTCGCGACCATGAATGAGCGCGACGACCTGGACGAGGGCACCGAGGGCTACCTCCGCTACAACAAGGTCCGGGTGCCGCTCGACGCCATGCTGGGCGCGCCGGGCGAGGGGTTCAAGGTTGCCCAGTCCCGGCTGGGCGGCGGCCGGGTGCACCACGCCATGCGGGTGGTTGGCAAGTGCCAGCGGGCCTTCGACATGATGTGCGAGCGCGCGCTGTCGCGCCGGACCCAGGGCAAGCTGCTGGCCGAGCACCAGTTCGTCCAGGGCTTCATCGCCGACTCGGCCATCCAGCTGCAGCAGTTCCGGCTGCTGGTGCTGCAGACGGCGTGGATCATCGACAACCAGCCGCACGGGGCCGCCCGCACCCACATCGCGATGTGCAAGGTGGCGCTGGCCGCGGTGCTGCACGACGTCCTGCAGCGGGCGGTGCAGCTGCACGGGTCGCTCGGCACCACCCAGGAGACGCCGCTCGGCCCCTGGTGGGCCTATGCGCCGCAGCTGGCGCTGGCCGACGGGCCGACCGAGGTGCACAAGGCGGCCGTCGCCAAGGGCATGCTGCGCGGCTACTCGCCGGCCCCCGGGCTCTTCCCGACCGAGCACATCCCCACCCGGCGGGCCGCGGCTCGGATGAGGTACGCGGCGCTCCTTGAGGAGCACGGGCTGTGACCTCCGCCGCTGACCCCGCGGCGCTCTTCGACCTGGCCGGAAAGGTCGCCCTGGTCACCGGCGGCAGCCGCGGCCTTGGCCGGGAGATGGTGCTCGCCTTCGCCGCCGCGGGCGCCGACGTGGTCATCGCCAGCCGCAAGCTGGACAACTGCGAGGCGCTGGCCAAGGAGGTGGAGGCGAACGGGCGGCGGGCGCTGCCGGTCGCCTGCCACGTGGGTCACTGGGGCGAATGCGACGAGCTCGCGGAGCGCGCCTACGAGCACTTCGGCCAGGTCGACGTCCTGGTCAACAACGCGGGCATGTCTCCGCTGGCGCCGTCGTCGGAGCAGACGTCAGAGGAACTGTTCGACAAGGTGATCGGGGTCAACTTCAAGGGACCCTTCCGGCTGAGCGCGCTGATCGGGCAGCGGATGTACGAAGGAGACGGCGGCTCGATCATCAACATCTCGTCAAGCGGCGCCCTGTTCCCGGCCCCCCGGTACGGGCCTTACGCAGGCGCGAAGGCGGCGCTCAACGCGCTCACCACGGTCTTCGCCCGCGAGTTCGCGCCCAAGGTGCGGGTGAACACCATCTCGGCCGGGCCCTTCCTCACCGACATCGCCAAGCACTGGCCGGAGGAGAGCAAGCGGACCTGGCGCAACGCGGCCGGCCGCGCGGGCGATCCCGCGGAAGTCGTGACCACCGCGCTGTACCTGGCGTCGGCCGCCTCGAGCTTCACCACCGGCTCGCTGATCCGGGTCGACGGCGGCCTGTACTGAACTGTTTTGGCTAACCCCTCGAAAGGAATCTCAGGCCATGACCGGACTTCGCGTCGTGCAATGGGCGACCGGCAACATCGGCAGCCGCTCGCTCCGCCAGGTCATCGAGCACCCCGCGCTCACCTTGGCGGGGGTGTACGTCACCTCGCCCGCCAAGGCCGGCCGGGACGCCGGCGACCTGTGCGGCCTGCCGCCGACCGGGGTCACCGCCACCAGTGACGTCGGGGAGATCCTCGCGCTCGGCGCGGACTGCGTGCTGTACATGCCTGCCGTTTGCGACCTCGACCAGGTGTGCGCCATCCTGGCCGGCGGCACGAACATCGTGACCACGCGGGGAGAGTTCCACCACCCCGCCAGCATGCCGCCCGCGATGAGGGAACGCGTCGAGCGGGCGTGCGCCGAGGGCGGCACCTCCATCCACGCCACCGGCTCGAGCCCGGGCTTCATCAGCGAGGCCGTCCCGCTGGTCCTGGCGTCGATCCAGCGCCGGCTCGACCACGTGGCGATCAACGAGTACGCCGACCTGGCCAGCCGGAACTCGCCGGAGATGCTGTTCGACCTGATGGGCTTCGGCCACCCGGTGGGGGAATTCCCGCCGGAGCGGTTCTCCTTCGGCGCCTACTCGTTCGGCCCGTCGATGCGCCTGGTCGCCGAGGCGGTCGGGCTGCCGCTCGACTCGGTCACCGCGACCGGGGAGGTGGCGGTCACGCCGGAGAAGCTCACCATCGCGGCCGGCACCCTGGAGGCGGGCACGGTGGCCGGCCAGCGGACCATCGTCACCGGGACCCACGCCGGACGGCCCCTGGTCACCTTCACGGCGACCTGGTACTGCACGGAGCACCTGGAGCCGGCCTGGACGGTGCCCGGCTGGGACGGCTGGAAGGTCCACGTCGACGGCGACGCCCCGGTCGACGTCGACATCCGCTTCGCGATCCCCGAGGGCCGGATGGGCGAGATGACCCCTGGCTACACGGCGAACCGCCCGGTGAACGCGATCCCCTACGTGTGCGCCGCCGCGCCGGGCATCCGCACCACGGTCGACCTGCCGCAGATCATCCCGGCGCTTGGCCACGGCTGAGCGGGCCTACCGCGCTGACCGGCCAGAGCATGGCCCTCACTGTTCGCACGACCTAAGAATCGAGAGACAGACATGACCGGAAGAGTCCAGGGCAAGGTCGCCCTCATCACCGGCGGCGGCCGCGGGCAGGGCCGCAGCCACGCGCTCAAGCTCGCGGCGGAAGGCGCCGACATCGTGGCCTTCGACCTCTGTCACGACCTGAAGTCGGTCGCCTACGACCTCGCCACCCCGGATGACCTTAAGCAGACCGTGGCCGAGGTGGAGGCGCTCGACCGGCGGGCCCTCGGCATCCAGGGCGACGTGCGCGACCTGAGCGCGCTCACCGACGCGGTCAAAGCGACCATCGACACGTTCGGCAAGCTGGACATCGTCTGCGCCAACGCCGGCATCGCCAGCTTCGTGCCTGGCCTCGGGATGGAAGGCTGGGCCGAGGTCGCCGGCACCAACCTGGTCGGCGTGATGAACACCCTGCACGCCACGCTGCCGGCGATGAGCGCGGGCGGCTCGGCCGTCGTCACCGGCTCATTCGCCGCGATGATCAAGGGCGGCATCGGCGGCGAGCCGGGCGGGCTGGCCTACAGCTACGCCAAGCGGCAGCTCATCGACTACGTCAAGTGGGTCGCGGCCGCGGCGGCGCTGCAGGGCATCCGGGTCAACGGGATTCACCCGACCAACGTCAACACCCGCCTGCTGCACAACGACGGCGTTTATGCCCGGTTCCGGCCCGACCTGGAGAACCCGACCCGCGAGGATGTCCTGCCGGCGTTCGCCACCTTGCAGCTGATGCCCGGCGTGCCGTACATCGAGCCGGAGGACATCAGCAACGCCGTCGTGTTCCTCGCCTCGGACGAGGCCCGCTACATCACCGGGGAGTTCATCAGCGTGGACGCCGGCGCCCACCTGAAGCTCCTGGAGTAGCAGACGCTCCGCTGCCTCGTCCTCATCCCAGCCCGAAGGAGTGCATTAGTGACTACTACCGCGGCCGATGGCGGAACCGGCGTGCTGGCCGGCGAGCAGCGGATGCTCATCGACGGCGACCTGACCGGCGCCGCCGGCGGGGTGACGTTCGACGTGATCAACCCGGCCACCGAGGAGGTGGCCGGGTTCGCCGCGGACGGGCGGCCGGCCGACTTCGACCGGGCGGTCGCGGCCGCGCGCCGCGCGTTCGACGCCAACGCCGGGCGCTGGCGGGATGACGTGGAGTTCCGCGCGCGCTGCGTCACCCAGCTGCGCGACGGGCTGGTTCGCGCGCAGGAGCGGCTGCGGCGCATCCTGGTCACCGAGATCGGCACGCCGATCGCGATGACCTACGGCATCCAGCTCGCCTTCCCCATCGAGGAGGCCGGCTTCTGGCCGGATCAGGCGCGCCGCTTCGCGTTCCTGCGCGACGCGGGAACGCATTCCGGGCTTGGCCGGACCTTCCGGCAGAAACTGCAGTACATCTCGGTTGGCGTGGTCGCCGCCATCACCCCGTGGAACGCGCCGCTCTACCTGAACGTCACCGAGAGCGTTCCCGCGCTGCTCGCGGGCAACGCGGTGATACTGAAGCCGGCCCAGCTCACCCCGTGGGCGGGGCTCGAGCTCGGCCGGATCGCGGCCGAGGAGACCGACATACCGCCGGGCATCTTCCAGGTCGTCGTGTCCAACGACAACGACGTGGCCGCCATGCTGACCGCCGACCCGCGGGTCGACATGGTCACCTTCACCGGCTCAACCGCCGTGGGCCGCAAGATCCTCGCGGCGACCGCGCCGACGGTGAAGAAGACCATCATGGAGCTTGGCGGCAAGTCCACCCACATCGTGCTCGACGACGCCGACCTGGCCACGGTCCTGCCGCCCGCGGCCGGGGGCGTGTGCACGATGTCGGGGCAGGGCTGCACCAACGCGACCAGGATCCTGCTGCCGCGGCGCAGGCTGGCCGAAGGGCTGGCGATACTGAAGGCGACCATCGAGCGGTTCCCCTACGGCGACCCGTGGGACATGGGGAACTATTCCGGGCCGTCGATCAGCGACGTCCAGCGGGCCAAGGTACTCGGCCTGATCGAGGGCGCCGTGGCGGCTGGCGCCACGCTGCTGGCCGGGGGCGGCAAGCCGGCTCACCTGCCGACCGGGTACTACATCGAGCCGACGCTGCTGTCCGACGTCCACCCGCGTTCCGTCATCGGGCAGGAGGAGACGTTCGGCCCGGTCGTCACGGTGACGCCGTACGACACGGAAGACGAGGCGGTCGCGATCGCCAACGGCACCGTCTACGGCCTCGCCGGCCAGGTGTCGAGCGGCGACGACGAGCACGCGCTCGCGGTCGCGCTGCGGATCCGCACCGGCACCGTCGGCGCCAACGTGGCCAGTACCTTCTCCCTGACGAGCCCGCTCGGCGGCGTCGGGCAAAGCGGCCTTGGCCGCCGCTACGGCGAGCACGGCTTCGAGGAGTACCTGGAGGTCAAGGCGATCGGCCTGCCCGCGGGCGGCTGAGTGGGGCGACGCACCGTCGGCGGCTGAACCGGCCCCGCTTGACGCCACCACCGCGTAGCCGGGCAGTGCGCGCGATATCCGCCTTATGGCGCAGGTTTCATCGTCTGGCTCTAGTCAGTCGCCACAGGCGAACGGATGCCAGCTCATGCCGATGAGCGCGTCGGGCGGGATCCGATCACTGAAAGCCAGCCCGGGTGCTGCGCGACGCTGTAGCCTCGGCCGGGTGGCTGGTGGTGGTGCAGACGGTCCCGGCGAGGCCGGGCCTGGTCGTCCGTTCAGCATCCGTCCTGTGTCTGATGATCAATGGGTGGTCGTGGCCTGGCTGTGGCAGCTGTTCCGGCATGACCTGGCCCCTGTCGTCAACGGGCTCCCGTACGCCGACGGCCGGTACCAGGCGGCTCCGCTGCAGCGGTTTCCCTCGCCTGACGGCGCGGGGCACCTGGCCTGGCGGGCTCATCCCAATACCGGTGAGGATGCGCCGGTGGGGTTCGCGCTGATCGAGGGGCTCACCGGCGACCGGCGGTCGGTGACGGGATTCTGGGTTGCCCCGGTGGTGCGCCGTGAGGGGATCGGGCGCCGGCTGGCCATCGAGGCGCTCTCCCGGCACAAAGGTCCCTGGTCGATCGGTTTTCAGCACGATAACGCCAGCGCAGGCAGATTCTGGAGACAGATCGCCGATACCGTGTTCGGGCCGGGACGATGGTCAGAGCAACAGCGGTCCGTGCCCGGCAGGCCGCATGTCCCGCCGGACCACTTCATCGAGTCCGGCTGGTCCCTGCAGTAGCTACCGCAACCCGCTCATCTGCCGCGGTGAGGGAATGCGGCCATCGAACTACAGCGCACAGAACTGTCGCATCTGCTCAAGATCAGCGACGTGGCCGAGCCGAGTGCGAACCGCGCCGAGTCGGCGATATAGCGCAGGCAGCGGGGCGGCAGGTGGTTACGCTCCGCTGCCTGCGGTCTTATCCCTCGCGATCCAGAACGGCGCGGCCACCGCGCGCTGTGCGGGTAGCGGGCGTGCTATCGGCCGCTCACCGCGGAGCGGATCAGCTGCGCCACCGTGCTCGCGGACTCCAGGTAGGGCTGGTGGGCCATGCCGGGCAGCACGACGTGCCGGGCATTGGGAAGCCGGCCGGCGAGCAGGCGGCAGCGGTCCACGATGAACGGCACGTCGAGGTCTCCGCACGCGACGGTGACCGGGACCGTGATCTCGCTGAGGCGGTGCCAGGCATCCACGCCGGCGGCGCCCCCGAACTCCGTCTCGCCGTTGCCGATGATCACCGCGTTCATCGCCAGCGCGAGCTCCCGCGCGGCACCGCCCACCCGCCCCTCGCCCTGGCCGGGGCCGTCCAGCCACAGCCAGGCCTCCAGGCGGTTGACCTCGTCAGCGTCCGGTCCCTCATAAGCCTTGTCGAGCAGCAGGTCAAGCCGCCTGGTGCCGGCGTCGAGCTCCGGCTCGGGGGCGCCGCTCACCGCGGTGCCAAGCACCACCAGGCCGGCCACCCGGCCGGGAGCGACGAGCGCGGCGTCAAGGGCAAGCCCGCCGCCCGCCGAGGCACCCGCCAGCCACACCGGGCCGGCGCCCGCGTGATCCAGGACGGCGAGCAGGTCATCCAGGTGCGAGAACGGCTGCGTGCTCACCGGCGTCTGCCCGTAACCGCGACGGTCATAGGCCACCACGCTCAGCTCGGGCGCAAGCAGCCCGGCGACCTCCGCCCATCCCCGCCGGTCCGCGACGCCCTCGTGCAGCAGCACCACCGTCTGGCCGCCGCCCGGCCACCGTTCCGCGGCCAGGCTGACACCGTCCCGGCCGACATCAAACCGCTCTGCCATGACCCCATGCTGCCGGCAGGCGCCGCCCACGGCAAATGAATTCGGCCGCCCGCGCCCCTCGCCACCCTCTCCGCCCCAGTCCGCCCGACTGGTGCCGCTGAGCCTGGCACACGACCCACGACTCGTGAACCGCCGTTCGGCGCGGCTCGTGAACCGCCGTTCGGCGCGGCCTGCTAGGGCCTGACGGCTTGATCCGAATAAGTTAGATACCTAATTCTCCGCCCGGTCGCTGTCTACTGTCTCGTCCCCGGGCACTTCCAGCCCAACGCCGGTGCCGCTCTCATGAGCAGGCACGGTACTGGCATTCCGGGGATGCTGGTCGCCTGTCGGCACTCCGGGCAGCCGGACGCCGTCCTGGACGTCGAACGCCAGGCCTTCCGGACGCTCCGTCTTCTCGGACGGGGTGACAGGCACAGGGTTAGGGGTCATTCCAGCGCTTTCCCGGTCCTGGTTGTCAGTCATGGTTTCACCTTTCGCTAGGCCCGTCTGTTACCCCGCGCCGCCCGATCCAATCTGCGGCGGCTCAGCGACGGCCGCACCAGTACGGACGCTGACCGGCGACCGGATCATCATGACGTCCTTAGTCAGTGTGCGCCGTCTGGCTGGTGCCCGTTGCTTGTGCCACTTCGGCCTTGTGGTCGCCAGGCGGGCAACGATGACCTCGAGCACGGGGTGTCGCTGGGCACTGTGGCTCGCCCCATGTGAGTCGCATATATCTATGCGGAAGTTCCTCGGAGTTCTCATCGTGCTTCAGCTGTAACGTTTTGCCGCACCAGCCGCGTGCACATATAAAAACTCCGGTCCCTGCCGCCGTCCTCCCCTGATATCGCGGGCGCGGATGCGGGTCCGGAGCAACACTTTTACGTTACGCGTCTTGCTGGCTTTCGCATGGGTCACGCCGGAGCTGGGTTTAAAGATCGTCCTCCTGGCGTCCCGGCGCATCCGGGGCGAAGAACCGGTCGTCTCTCCGGACCTCTGCGACGTCCTCGGCTGCGGCCTGCTTCATCCTCGCTATCCGCGCCCTCGGGCCGGGCAGGTTGTAGTACCCGCCGCGGCCCTGGCGGACGAGCGAGTGCGGCCTTCCCGGACCGGCAAGCATCAGCGGCGACAGCAGCAGGCCCAGGATGCCGACCAGGAACAGGACCACGCCGACGACGTGCACGTCCAGGCCGTGCGGGGAACCCCCCGCCAAGGCGAACCGCAAGATCGCGCCGACCGCAATCAGCGTGATGGCGACGCCGGTACTCATCGCCCGACGCCCGGCGGCCGGCGGCGGGCCGGCCTGGGGCCCGGCGGCCATGTTCACTGGTCCACCCGGGCGGACTGGCAATCAGCGGCGGCCCAGCAGGCCGGGACTGGAACGATCCATGCGGCGACGCTCACGACTGTCTCCTCGGGTACCGGCCCGAACGCGAAAAACTCCGGGCCGCGCGCTGCCTGTCATATTTCATATTCGCGGGGGCAGCAGCCGGGGTCCGGAGCAGTAACTTCAGCGTACGCTCCGCCGGCCCCTAATCAGGGCAGCCGATACTTCGGAATCATTTTCCCTGAGCCCAGGTGGCTTTCACCTGCATGCCGCAGGCTGATTCCGCTGTTGGACATCAGGGTCGCTAGAGCGTACTCTCAAAGTGTAGCTCCGGATTCTTGCGGCTGCACCCCGAAAACAGGGGGCAATGCAGGACCGGAGTTTTCTTCTTCGGGCCAGCGCCATTAAGGCGCTGCGGCCTGGTAAAGGGGCAAGAGCCCGCGGGATTTTCTTTCTCCCACCGCGATGTCGCGCAGGACCGGCTACCCCGTACGTCAAATTTGTTACTGACTGAGGAGGGGGTGTGGGCATCATCGCATGGATTAACTTAGGTCCCGGCCTGGGAGCAGGCCTGCTAGCCAATATGCTGGTCCTGCACCGGTTCTTCAACCTCTCCACCTGGCTGACCGCCATCGCGGGCGCGGCGATCCTGCTGCTGGTCTTCCACCTGTTCACCATGCGGGCGCACGCTGGCAGCGGCCGGCGGACCAGCTGGGCGCACCGGTGACCGCGCTCGCCCGTGCCGTCGGCGTGAACCGTCCCGTCGGCACGGCCGCGGCACCGGGGAATGTCCGGGCCGCCGGCCGGCTGTGCCGTTCCAGGGCTGCCAGTCTGCTGCGGCTGAGCCCTGCGGGGTTTGGCGGGACAGGTGCCGTGCTGACCTCGGCACTGGAGAACGTGACGAAGAAAGGACCGGAGCCGTCCGCTGAGCGGCGGGCAGCGGAGGAGCTGCTGCGGCGTCGCCGGGAGCAGGGCCTGTCGCTGACCGGCCCGGACGGGCTGCTGAAGCGGCTGACCAAGACGGTCATCGAGACCGCCCTGGACCAGGAGCTGGCCGGGCATCTGGGGCACGGGAAGCACGCCCCGGCGGGCAACGGGACCGGGAACGTGCGCAACGGGAGCCGGCCGAAGACGGTGCTGACCGAGAGCACCGGCGAGGTCAGCGTGGAAGTGCCGCGGGACCGGGACGGCACGTTCGAGCCGCAGATCGTCAAGAAGCGGCAGCGGTGGCTGACCTGGGCCGATGAGATCGTGCTGTCGCTGTATGCCAAGGGCCTGACCACGGGCGAAATCTCCTCGTACTTCGCCGGGATCTACGGGGCGTCTGTCCCCGACGAGACCGTCAGCCGGATCACCGCCAAGGTGATCGAGGAGATGCAGTCCTGGCAGGCCCGTCCCCTGGACGAGGTCTACGCGGCGGTCTTCACCGACGCGATCATGGTGAAAGTGCGAGACGGGCGGGTCGCCGGCCGGACGGTTTACGCCGCGATCGGGGTCACCCTGACCGGGGAGAAGGACGTCCTCGGGCTATGGGCCGGGCAGGGCGGGGAAGGTTCCCAGTTCTGGATGAGCGTGCTGACCGACCTGAAGAACAGAGGGATCAAGGACGTGTTCTACGTGGTCTGCGACGGGCTGGAGGGGCTGCCCGAGGTCGTGGGCAGCGTCTGGTCGCAGGCGATCGTGCAGACCTGCACCGTGCATCACGCCGGCCTGCCGATTATGCCGGTCTGGCGGCGGGAGCTGCTGGTGGCGGGCGCTTAGTTCGCGGGAAGGCCGGCACAAGCCGGTCGTGTGACGCACGCCGTCCTCTCTGGTCTCGAGGAACAGGCCGGGATCCGGCTGCGTCACGCCCCGTCCTGATACCCGGCCAGCCGGTCCCCTCCGCGCGACGGGTCCGGCAAGACCAGGCCACGACCGCCGGCCCTGCCGGTTATATGGTCTGATCGAGTGACTGCTGAGGTCGCGGAAGGGACTTCCGGGTTTCCCGTGAGTGCCCGTTCATCCCGCTACCGTGACGGCCGGCCACGCCAGCGCAGTGGAACCACCCCGTTGCCTACGTTCTTGCAAGGAGCCGGCATGTCCGAACCAGACCCTCTCGTCGATCGCGGGCGGTCGCCGGGCAGCCGGCTGCTGTCCGGGGTGGACCAGCTGGCGTCGCGTCCACTGGCCGCGCTGGTCGTGCTCACGGCGGATACAGCCTGGGTTCTCCTCAGCGCCGCCGCCGGGTTCCCCTCGCGGTGGGAGAACGTCTTCCAGTCCCTGGTCGCCGCCCTCACCCTGGCCATGGTCTTCGTCATCCAGCACACGCAGGCACGCCAGCAGGCAGCTACCCAGCGTAAGCTCGATGAGATCCTGCAGGCGCTGCCCGGTGCCGATAACGCGCTGATGGCGCTGGAACACGCTTCCGATGATGAACTGCGCGCCGCCGGCGACTCGCACCGCGAGACCCGGCAGGCCGCGCTAGACGAGCAATCCAGCCCCGCCCCTGCGGGAGGATGACCAGTCAGCCGCGGAGCAAGCCGGGAGCGCGGCGGGGAATTCGCCGCCCGAGGGAGCAACCACGGGCCGACGGTCGGCTCGCCCGGCCGCAGGTGGCCGGCCATTCGGGGTCCGGTGGGCGTGTTCACCGGTTCGTTGCCCGGCCACCCCGGCCGGGACACGCACCTGCCCCGCACGGCGGTCATCGACTACGCCGCGTTTCCCGCCCGCGCCGAGACCAAGGACTACACAACCGTCACCTTGGGTCCACGTCAAGGAAGGAACCTTTGCTTCGTCCCTGCGGGCTCGCTGATGACCGGGTGCCGGGGCTGATGGAAGACTACGAGTGTGTTCGAAGGATTCCAGGAAGACCGGATCGACCTCGGCGAAGCGTCGGTCTTTGTGCGCCACGGCGGCGACGGCCCGCCGGTCGTGCTGCTGCACGGGCACCCTCGCACCTCGGCCACCTGGCATCGGGTCGCGCCGCGTCTTGTCGGGCGCGGCTTCACCGTCATCTGCCCGGATCTTCCGGGGTACGGCCAGTCACGAGCCCCAGCGCCTGCGGCGGACCACACCGCGCATTCCAAGCGCGCCGCCGCGCGCGACATCGCGGCGGTCATGCGAGCACTCGGCCACCGCCGGTTCGCGCTGGCCGGACATGACCGAGGCAGCTACGTGGCGCTCCGGCTCGCGCTCGACCATCCCGAGGCAGTCTCGCGGCTCGCGCTGCTCGACTGCGTTCCCATCAGCGAGCACCTGTCCCGGATCACCGCGAAGTTCGCCACGCGATGGTGGCACTGGTTTTTCTTCGCCCAGCCGGAGATCCCTGAGCGCGTCATCAACGCCGACCCTGACCGCTGGTACCGCGGCGATCCCGAGGCAATGGGCCAGGAGAACTACGACGAGTGGCGGGCAGCCGTCCGTAACCCTCAGGTGGTCCGCGCAATGCTCGAGGACTACCGGGCCGGCCTGAGCGTCGACCGGCAGCACGAGGAAGAGGACCGGGCCGCCGGGCGCCGCGTGCGGTCACCGCTGCTGGTGCTGTGGTCGAAGCGAGACGATCTCGAAGACCTCTACGGTGACCCGCTTCTGATCTGGCACGCCTGGGCTGACGATGTCCGCGGCCACAGCATCGACTCCGGGCATCACATGGCCGAGGAAGTCCCCGAAGCACTCGCTATCTCGCTAGGCGACTTCTTCCTTCCTCAGTAGGCATACCAGGATGGCAAAGGCTGGCTGACGCGGCACTAGCCACACGGGGGCAGATTCGATGCGTGAAAATCCGCGTTAGCGAAGGCCCCCTACGGGCCGGTAAGACTACTGTCGCCAGGTACACGCGATTGTGTTGTATTGCGCCTGCGTCCTGCGGAAACGCCACCAGCGCCAGCGGCTGCGCCACTGTGCCCCGGCCCCGGGGCACCTGCCCGGAGGGTCACGCTCCGGTCAGTGAGAGGAGCACGGCGATGGCGGCTGCGGTCATCAGCGCGACGGTGGCCCAGCCCAGGGCGGCGGCCAGGTTCCCGTTGCGGTGCTCGCCCATCAGCGGCCGGTTCCGGGCGATGATCATGACGACGATCAGGAACGGCGCCGCGGCGATCCCGTTGACGATCGCGACCAGCACCAGCAGGCTGATCGGGTTGACCGGGGCGAGGGTCAGGGCGGTGCCGCCCACGGTCCCGGCGCCGAGCAGGACGTAGAACAGCGGCGCCCTGCGCGGTGACAGCGACAGGCCCCAGGGCCTGCCCAGCAGCCCGGCCAGGCCCGCCGAGCCCGCGCCGGCCAGTACCGGCACGGCGAGCATCCCCGAGCCGATGAAACCCAGCGCGAACAGCGTCGAGGCCAGCGGGCCGGCGACAGGCCGCAGGGCGCCCGCGGCCTGGGCGGCGCTGGTGATTGCCGTGCCCTTGTGCAGGCCGAGGGTGGAGGCGGTGGCCGTGATGATCGCGAACATCACCAGGTTCGACAGCCCCATCCCGGTGAACACGTCGAACCGGCTGCTGCGCGTCTTGCCCCTGGCCCCGAGCGTGGTGCGGCGCGCCAGCGGGACGGGCTTGCCTCCCCCGGCGTCCTCGGCGCGCATCTCCTCGACCCGGTTGGCGGTCTGCCAGAAGAACAGGTACGGGGAGATCGTGGTTCCCAGCACCGCGGCCAGCAGGGACAGGTAGGCCTTAGACCAGGTCACGTGCGGGACGAGCGTGTCGAGGCCCACTGTCTTCCACGGCACGGCGGCGAAGAACAGGACCGCGACGTAGGACAGGAGCGACAGGCACAGCAGCTTGAATACCTGCTGGATCCTGGTGAAGCCGCCCAGCAGGATCAGGGCCGTGATCGCGGCTCCCGCGATCAGGGCCCACAGCCACGAGGGCCCGGCGTGCAGCAGCGCCATGCCGCTGCCGATGGCGACCAGGTCCGCGGCGATGTTCAGCGCGTTCGCCACCACCAGGGCGACGATCAGCACCCCGATGCAGGCCCGCGCCCACGGGCCGAAGCGGGCGCGGGCCAGCTCCCCGAGGGTCTTGCCGGTGGCCAGCGCGGTGCGGTCGCAGATCTCCTGGACCGCCATCATCAGCGGCAGGGTGATCAGCGCGGTCCACAGCAGCCCGAACCGGAACTGCGCCCCGGCCTGCGCGTAGGTGGCGATCCCGGACGGGTCGTCATCGGAGGCCCCGGTGACCAGGCCCGGCCCCAGCGCGCCCCACACCCGCCGCAGCCTGCCGCTCCGTGCGGCCCGCGGCGGGTCAGCGACAGCATCGGCCGGCGTAGTCATGAGGTCAGTATCGGGCCTTTGAGACCGGTTTAGGGTTACGTAGCAGTACGCGCCGGGTACCTGGCTAGATTCCTGACGCTCCTGCCACCGATCCCGCGCCATGAGTCAGGGCCATCGCCAGCGCGCCCCCGGCGACGTTGCATCGATGCCCACCTCAGCCCCGCGTGGGCGCGAGCCTCCCTCAGACCCCGTCACCCGCACCAGCCGCAGCCTCAGCTGCTTGGCGTGACTGGCTGTTCCGTTGCGTGGGCCGCGGGCTGGGTGATGCCGCCCGGCGAGCTCATTGCGGCGACGCGGATGCCGGGATGGCCTGGGCACCGGGCGCAGGTGGCGGAGGCCGCCGGGCCGGGGCCAGGGAGCATCCGGCGATCCGCACCGCCTCGGCCAGGCTGGCGCAGACGGGGAAGACGCCGGTCATGCCGGTGATT
>Ga0265337_1000260_pt1 | contig 28568 bp, 16 predicted proteins | sample 42122metaG_FD_192441 | JGI IMG/M metagenome (GOLD analysis project Ga0265337, IMG submission 192441) | Rhizosphere microbial communities from Carex aquatilis grown in University of Washington, Seatle, WA, United States - 4-21-22 metaG | ecosystem: Host-associated > Plants > Roots > Rhizosphere >... | reverse complement strand
GCGCTGAAAAAGGCCCGTGCCTCCCGCCGTGATGACCTTGGCTATTTGTATCACACTTTTCGCATCCGCCTTGCGGATGCCAACGCAAACTGGCAAACCATCCTTAGCGGTCTGGTGGATGCCGGATGGCAATTGCAGGGAACGCCGGTGGTAATCGAAGCGACTCATCCACAGCCGCGCCACGATCTCTTTTCAATGCTCCATGTCGAACCGCGACCGTTGCGAATCCATGGTGAGATGAGGCTCCGTGGAGAAATCAGTGGTGGTGGTGATTTTCAAGGCCAGTTCGGGAGTTGACCCAAAGACAAGAACAATGAGCAACGACAAACAACCGCAGCAATCGACGACCGAGCCCTTTGCAATGAAGCCGGCTGACTTGGTTCAACGCCAACAACTGAACATTTTGCATTACTGGGCCGAGCGGACTCAAGCGAAGGGACTTGCGGCCGGAGAAGCAGTTTTTGCCGAGAACGTAAAAACTTCGGGACATTTACCGGAGCGCTGGTCACTTTTGCGCGATGTCGAATTGCGCGCGTGGCAGGAGACTTGTCGTGACCGGTGGTTTACTTCTGGCAAACGGGGTGTAATCAAGGTGGTCACCGGCGCGGGCAAAACGATACTGGCCTGCGGAATCATTGAACGGTTACAAAATACGGAAGCCCCCCAACTACGGGTGGCTATTGTGGTGCCAACGGTCGTATTGCTAGACCAATGGTTCGATCTCCTCACTGAACAAAGCAATCTCCCCGTCAGCGCGGTTGGCCGCCTCGGTGGCGGGTTTCAGGATAAATTTGATAGCTCGGTGCGCATCCTCATCTGCGTGCTCAATTCCGCCGCCGCCAAACTTCCTAAACTTGCGGATACCCTTTCCATGCCGTTGCTGCTGATCGTTGACGAATGTCACCGAGCCGGTGCCGCCCAAATGTCTGATGTGTTTAAAACTCGCCGGGCTTACAACCTTGGACTGTCGGCCACGCCCGAACGCGAAGTGGAGGCGGCGGAAGACGAGGACGCGGCGCTGGTGGACGCGGAATCCGACGAGCCGGAGCACTTTGACGACAGCCTGCTCGGTCAGGAGTTGGGCCCGATCATTTTTGAGCTGGGTTATCTTGAGGCAATTAAAGACGGCATCCTGGCGAAATTCCAACTGCAACATTACGGCCTGCCCTTGGAGCCACAGGAGCGCGTCCGTTACGAACGCATGTCGCGGGAAATCACCGATCTCCGGCGCAGCCTACAAAGCCAAGTCAAAGGCCGGGGTATGGATGGCGGCGCATTGGTCGGTTGGGCGCGCAAAGTGGCGGCGCGCGGCGGTTCCTCACTCTCGACCCAGGCGGCTAATTATGTCGCTCTCACTGGCCAGAGAAAACAACTGGTCTACCACGCCAAGGCGCGCGCACTCGCCGTAGAAAAGCTGGTAGCGGATGCGCTCGCTAGTGCGGATGATACCCGCATCCTGCTTTTTCACGAATCTGTCGCGGAAGTCATGCGGATATTCGCACTGCTTCGCCAAAAAGGTGTCCCGGTGGTGGCTGAACATTCACAACTGCCGGATACGTTACGCACCGAAAGCTTGCATCTGTTCCGCACCGGTGCTGCTCGTGTGCTCGTTTCCGCCCGCTCCTTGATTGAAGGATTCGACGTCCCCGCCGCCGACGTTGGCATCGTGGTCGCTTCATCCAGTTCCGTGCGTCAGCGCATTCAAACGCTTGGACGTATCCTGCGAAAAAAATCTGGCGAAAATCGGGCCGCCCTTTTGCAGGTATTATACATGGCCGAGACGACGGATGAGATGATTTACGAGAAACAGGATTGGGCTGCTTTTACGGGGGCGGAACGCAACCGATATTTTGTTTGGGATCCGACCCAACCGGATTCCCGACCTCTGGAAAAAGAGAGTCCGCCACGACGGCCTAAACCGACCGAAGATAAAATTGATTGGGCGGCGATTAAGCCAGGCGCTGATTATCCTGGGGCTTACGAGGGCGCGGAATATACTTCCGATTCTCAGGGTAATGTGAAGGAATCTGACGGGCGCATCGCGTCTAATCCTCAAAATGTTCCGGCGTTGTTGCAAGAGGCCCGAGGCAGCTTCGGGCGGTTCCGTGTTACGCCTCGCAAACGCGCCATCCTCGCCTTCGCGGGCGAAGGCGGGCGACTCATCTTCGCCGGATTTCTGGCGGAACCGTTCCTTTTTGAAAAACCTCCTACCGGAACTGCAACCGTGGAAGAAACCGAATTGCTGGTGCGTTCCAAGGCCGGAGGCTACCGCATTGCGCGCAAGATTTCCGATGGCGAAGCCTTTGCTCGCACCGGCAATCAGGCCAAAGATCCCGCCCGCGCAGCGGAGGCTGAAGCCCTGACCAAACGCATCAAGCAAGCGGAGGCTGAAACTGGCAAACCCATTCGGAAAATCAAACTTCTCGGGAATCACGAGGTCGTTGCCGATGTGGATGGAAAACGGATCGTCCTGTTGACCCTCACGGCGGGCCTGGAGTTCTCAGATCGCAATTTACCATGAGCACAACATTCCAATTCGAGGCCTTGAAGGAAGCCGTCATTTGGACGGGTCGCTACAATCGTATTCCCGGCAAGGAACCCGCCTTCAAGGCCAGGGTAGACGGCTCGGCCCAGGCTTATTGGTCTCCGTGGAACAGTGGCGAATGGTTGACTTCGGCATTCGTGGATGGTTCGGGAGTTCGTTCGATGGTCAAAGCGGTTAACCATGCCAAAGAACAATATGCCGGCCAGCCAGGTGGTTCTTTCTTGATCAATGAATTCGGTCAGGTGCTCTGTCCTATCACCTCTAGTTCAGTGCGCTACTGGGTTGGCACTGTTACTGGCGTTCCAAGCTTTGAAGACCCGCGCCGGGATGGTGACACTTTTGAACTGCGCCTTCCTCCCTCTACGGAGGCTGGCACACCTTGGAACCGGCCCTATATTGGCATGAAGTTTAATCTGGATACCGCTGGTTCTATTTATTTCCAAGAAGATGACGGTGACACCCGGCGTAAACACAGGCTAGGCAAAACCGACTCCGATTTGATCCGTCGGTTGCAAAAGGTGCGGGGGAGTGGGCAAACGATTCGCTTCATCGTCAATCTGCATGGCGTCGTCCTCACCAAAAAAGAACCGGACTGGCAGCCGGTATTTGTCGGTCACATTGATTTGAACCATTGGTTTCCTAAACAACCTTAATAATTATTATGAGCACACTATTGATTCCCTTCGGCGGCAATACGAACACCAGTGTTGTGAAACAGGGTAAATATCGCGTCGTTCGTCACAAGGATGGATTCGCGGTTGAGGTCGTCATCGAAACGCCAGACGACATCCGTTCTTACCCCACAAGCCGCGAACATCCGCAGTTGGTTGAGATGGTCAACCAGGTTAAAATCGCGGCGGATGGACGTGAAGGTGGTCAGTTTTATATTAACGAGTGGCACCAGGTCATCGTTCCCGCCGGCAATCCCGTAAAATATTTTTATGCGGGTGAGTATCTTCACCACATCATTCTCGCGCTTGATGGCGTCGAGTTCAGTGGCCGACCTCACGATGATACCGGCAATCTTCTGAAGCCCGGCGATCCGTGGACTGGCCGACCACGGCCCGGCATTGGTTATGTTCTTAAAGCTGGTGGCACCGACATCGAATATACCATCGAAATAAAACCCGGTCAGGAGAAGTGCGTCCGCCTGAGCAAAGTCGCCGGTGAAGCCGCCGCCCGCAACACCGCCCGTAAAGTTTCCCAGATTAAGGGCAATAGCGGAGGGAAGTTTTACGTGAACGAATACCGGGCGATTTTTGGTCCACAGCAAAAGGAAGATGGTTACCAATACGTTTTTATCGGCATGTTGACCGAGCAGGATGTTTGGTTTTCCAAGTGGAATCCCCCTGATGCCGCCGTGCCTGCTGTCGGCAGCCCCGCTCCTAGTCCTACACCATCCACGGGACCAACCACGATCTCCGCTCAGCCCGATTTCCAACCCGTAGATAAGAAGTTGGAGATTGCCGATGGCGATACTGGGCACTCCATGGAGTCCTTGTTCGCGGCCTATTTGCGAGGAGCTACTGTCGTTACAATTGAGGATCCCTTTATTGTGAAGTCGCATCAAGTTGCGAACCTGCTTCGGTTTTGTGAATTGCTGGTCCGGCTTGGTTCAGTTCGGACAATCAAGGTCATAACCAAGGAAATCACCGACGAGTCACGGGGGCGTTTGGAAACGATTAAACGCAGCCTCAAGGGATACAACATTGAGTTCACGTTCAGCGTTTCGGAGAAACTGCACGACCGGCAGATCATTACCGATGCGGGTTGGGAAATCAGCTTGGGACGCGGTTTGGATATTTATAAACGTCCTGAAGATTGGCTTGCGGTGGGTGCAACTGACTTCGCTTTGCGGCCTTGCTACCAGACGACCATTATCTTCCACCAACTCGGCAAATCGCAGGCAAAACCGAAAGCCGCTTAAATTGTGTCCACCCTTTCCAAAGAACTCCGTGGCGAACTTGCCAACGTAACCAAAGCCGCTCGGGAAGCGGCTGAGGGAGCGTGTCGCGTGGCACTGGAGAACTTGGCCGTTCACGAAAAGGACTATCGGCCACACATGACGGTGACGCAGCGACTTCAGCGCAATAAACTTCGCGCGCGTGGTCGGGCGCTGGGCGACATTCGGGATGAACGTTCTGGTGTGCAGGATATCCGGCATCTCGTTGAAGCCGCCGCCTACGAACACTGGCATCGTCTGCTATTCACTCGTTTCCTGGCCGATAACCATCTGCTTCGCAGTGACGCCGAAAACGGCGACGTTCCGGTTACACTGCAAGAGTGTGATGAACTTGCGCCAGAGCTGTTAGCCCGCGATGGCTTTGAACTCGCGTGTCGATTTGCGGCCAAGACGCTGCCCGGCGTGTTCCGTTCGGATGATCCAGTCCTGCAATTGCGCTTGGCCCTCAACGATGAGGTTGAACTCAAAAGACTACTTGATTCACTGCCGCAGGAAGTCTTCACCGCCGCCGATTCTCTCGGTTGGACCTACCAGTTCTGGCAGGAAAAGCGGAAGGAAGAAATCAACAAGACCAATAAGAAACGAGGTGCGGACGAAATCCCGGCGGTGACCCAGCTTTTCACGGAGGATTACATGGTGGAGTTTCTCCTCCACAATACCCTCGGCGCGTGGTGGGCGGGCAAGCTCGGTCCAATTCGTGCCGCGACCGAAGCGGAAGCTCGCGCCAAAGCATCGCTCCCCGTCAAAGACGGCCTCGGTATCAACTGGACCTACCTGCGTTTCATACAGGATGATGCGACAAAGACCTGGTCGCCTGCCGCCGGAATCTTCTCCGGCTGGCCAAAGGTGGCGAAGCTAATTCGCTTTCTCGATCCCTGCATGGGCAGTGGGCACTTCGTGGTATTTGCGCTGCCGCTACTGGCGCGGATGCGAATGGAGGAAGAAAGCCTGACCTCCGCGCAGGCCATTTATGCCACGTTGTGCGACAACCTGTTCAATCTCGAACTCGATGAACGCTGCGCGCAAATTGCCGCGTTTAACCTGGCGTTAACTGCTTGGAAACTCGGCGGCTATCAACTGTTGCCCGCTCTACACCTGGCCTGCTCCGGACTCGCTCCGCACACGGCAGAGAAGGATTGGATCGCTCTGGCGGGCGATAATGACCGGCTCAAGCGCGGCATGGCGCGGCTCTACGCGTTGTTCAAGGATGCACCCATACTGGGTAGCCTTATCAACCCGCGCGTCACGGGAGGCGATTTGGTGGAAGCTGATTTTCAAGAACTCCAGCCGCTGCTCGAAAAGGCGTTGGCGCAGGAAACCAAGGACGATACCGCGCATGAAATGGCTGTGACCGCGCGCGGGCTGGCCAAGGCGGCGGAAATTCTCTCCGGCCAGTTCACGCTCGTCGCGACCAATGTGCCTTACTTAGGGCGCGGAAATCAGAATGATGATCTCAAAGATTACTGTAAGCGCGTTCACCCCGAAGCCAAGACGGATCTTGCCACATGTTTTGTCGAGCGGTGCCTAGACTTTTGCAGTCACGCTGGCAGTTCTGCTCTCGTCACACCGCAAGCATGGTTGTTCCTAGGAAAATACAAATCATACCGTTGTCGAACCCTTAAAGAGGTTAGATGGAATTTTGCTGGCAAATTAGGCCCACACGCATTTGAGACAATCGGAGGTGAGGTTGTAAGTGTGGCGTTGGTGGCGCTAACAAATAGAGAACCTGAAAAACCTCACGAGTTCTTTGGCCTAGAAACTTCCGAAGGCTCGGCACCACCTGCTAAAGCTGCGGAGTTACTTTCGCTTCGTCCTCATGGAATTTCGCAATTGGCTCAATTGGCAAATCCTGATTCGAGAATCATCATATCGAGTGGAAGCTCAACTTTGCCGCTGCTTGATGAGAAAGCTTATACAGCTCAAGGAATCAGCACTACGGATGGCCCTCAATTTGTTTTATGTTGGTGGGAACTGCCGAAGGTGGCAGAAGGGTGGGAGTTTTTTCAGACAGCAACTGAATCAAATTCTTTAGTGGGGGGCTGCACTTTCATTATTTGCTGGGAAGCCTGTGACCGAAAGTATCACCGGCTGATTACAGAATTAAAAGCCTTGAATAGAATTGGCGGCGCATGGCAGGCAGGCCGACTCGCATGGGGGAAAAAAGGGCTTACGATTAACGTGACCAGCAACAAACTGGTCGCACTCTATGCAGGATTCAAGTTCGACATTACGATAGGCGTGCTTGTAGCCAAGGACGACAGTCACTTGCCGGCGATTTACTGTTATTTGACTTCACAAACTTACCTGGATGATTTGAAGAGGCTTGATTCGAGTTTGAGCGTTACCGAAAGCGCGCTCGTCAAAGTTCCCTTCGATCTGGAGCACTGGCAGAAGGTGGCGATGAAGAAATATCCGGATGGATTGCCGAAGCCATTTTCCAACGACCCGACGCAGTGGCTGTTCAACGGAAATCCGAAAGATTCAGACCAGCCGTTGCATGTGGCCGTTGCACGACTGATCGGCTACCAGTGGCCGCGCCAGACCGGTTCAAGTTTTCCCGAATGCCCAGCCCTCAAGTCAGATGGTTTGGAAAAGCTGGCGGATGACGACGGTATCGTCTGTTTGCCGCCCCTCAATCGTGAGCAACCCGCCGCCAATCGTGTGCGTGATTTATTGGCGAAAGCCTTGGGCAAGTTCGACGAACGTGCACTTTTGGCCGGTGCCGGACGGAAAGGGAGCAAGTCCACCACGCTGGAGGAGTGGCTACGTGACGAATTCTTCGAGCAACACTGCGAATTGTTTCTTCAGCGGCCCTTCATCTGGCACATCTGGGACGGTCGTAAAGACGGCTTCCACGCCCTGGTCAATTATCACAAGCTCGACCATGCCATTCTGCAAAAACTGACCTACAGCTATCTTGGCGATTGGATTCGTCATCAAGAAGAAGATTCCAAAGCCCAGAAGCCCGGGTCCGATGCCCGCCTCGGTGCAGCGCGAGTGTTGCAAACCGAGCTGGCCAAGATTCTGGAAGGCGAAGCCCCCTACGATATCTTTGTCCGTTGGAAGCCGCTCGCGAAGCAGGCTAAAGGCTGGCATCCCGACTTCAACGACGGCGTGCGCCTAAACATCCGTCCGTTCATGATGGCAACGGATATTGGTAAGAGAGGCGCTGGTATTCTGCGCTGCGTTCCCCTCTCCATTAAGGACAAAGACCGTGGCAAAGAACCAAAGCGGGACAGGGCGGAGTATCCATGGTTCTGGTGCGAGGAAGAACCGGGCACTGATCCGGTTGGTGGTAAGAATTATCCTGATAACGACAATCGCTGGAATAACGTGCATTTGCGATTGCAAACCAAACGGGACGCACGCAAATAGATTTAACATCATGACTATTCTTGATTTCATCACCCAGGCTCTAAAACAAGCCGCCGATTACAACTCTCATGATAGCGCCTCGCCGCGAGCCGTGCTGTGGACGGATGCGGATCGAATTTGGGAGCCCGTCATCGAACAGGTGCGCAATGCGTATCCGCATCTTTGGGCATTGGGTGATTACCACCCGGAGAAGAAACAGGGCCCTGCGGCATATCTTCGTTTTGCGATGGAAACTGAATGTCCCAAGGGCGTCACGCCGGTGCTGTATCTTCCAGGAATTTCGCGCGCCGAATTCCGCAGTGCGGCTTCCATGAAGGAAATCGCCCTGCACCTATTCGCCCTCCAATTCGAGAGTCAGTTCTGGACGCAAAAAAGCGGCAAGGACTGGACGCCACTGGCGTTGCTTTCCAGCACTGACGGTGGCCTGGGTTTAGACGTGGCCCAGGACAATGAAACCCGCACCGCTTTAACTGAGTGCCTGGCTCATTTGCTCAAGGTGGATGTGGCCGAACTGCAAAACGGGAAGATCGAAGCGGCTGATGTTCGCAGCCTCGTCGCGGGCGATCCGATTCGTATGTTGCTTCAGTGGATCGGCGATCCTGAAGTTCGCAAGAAAGCGTGGGCGGGTGCCGAGTGGAAAAGTTTCCGCGCCGTGTGCAAAGAGAAGTTCAATTTTGATCCAGAAAAGGATGGGGTGATTACCGCCGCCGAGCGGCTGGCTCGCGGCGAAGGTCCTTGGACGGCGGTTTGGCAACGGTTCAAAGAAGCGCCCACCCGGTTTGCCGGCGTAAAGGCGCGCTTGGAAAATGTTCAGCCAGATGATTTCTTTGGTGCGTTGCAGGAAGGCTACCCAACCATCAATCGGCGGGATGAAGATGCTTTGCGTAAAGAATTGTTGGCCCTGGCCAATGCCACTGCTGAAACGGCGCGGAAGCGGTTGTCGGAATTACTCACCAAGCACGGAACTCGTGCGGAATCGGTTTGGGCCGATCTCGGCGATGCGCCGCTGGCCAGAAGCTTGAAACATTTTGCTTCGCTACTAGCAAACCTCGAACTCGCCGGGTTGCCGCACACTTGGGAGGAACTCGCCAAGATGTATCATGATTGTGGGTGGCTGCTGGATAGCTCCGTGCTGCGCGCCTTGGCGGAAGTTCGCAATGCCAATGACTTTAAGGCCGTCAGCGTGGCCGTTCGGGCAATTTATCTGCCCTGGTTGGAGCAGTGCGCCCAGCATGTCCAAAAGCGTGCTGCCGAATACCCGAACCCGGACAGTGCTGCCACTCGCTCACTCGCCCCTGAACCTGGAACTGTTTATCTCTTTGTGGATGGTTTGCGCTACGACATCGCCCGCCGACTGGCCGTGGCCATTGAGGATTTGGGTTTTGCCATCACCGAATCTCACGAATGGGCCGCATTGCCCAGTGTTACCGCCACCAGCAAACCCGCCTGGCTACCACTGGCCGAACTCCTTGATGCTGCCACAAAGCGCGATGGTTTTGAAACCGCAGAAAAAGATTCAGGCAAAGAGATGACCGCTCCACGCTTTCGCGCCCAATTGCAGGAAAAACTCGGGTTCGTTCTGCCCGGCTGGGGTGAAATGGCGGACACCACCAAATGCGCCTGGGTCGAAGTGGGCCAGCTCGACCGTCTGGGCCACGACGAAGGCGCCAAACTAGCTTGGCGTGTGTCTGAGGAAATCCAAACTGTGGCCCTTAAAGTCAAAGAGCTGTTTACAGCGGGTTGGCTAAAGGTGCGATTGGTAACCGATCACGGCTGGTTGCTGCTGCCGGGCGGCTTGCCCAAGGTTGATTTGCCAAAGCATCTCACCCAATCACGTTGGGGCCGTTGTGCTTTGCCCGAGTCCGGCACGAAACATGGATTCCCCGTGGTTTCCTGGTTTTGGGATCCCACTCAGCCGATCGCTCTCGCGCCCGGAGTTTGTTGTTTTTTAGGCTCACAAGAATACAGCCACGGCGGTTTATCGCTTCAGGAGACATTGTTGCCCGTAGTCACTGTGACGCGCGCTGGTCAAGCAGGTGCCGCCGCCGGTTTGAGAATAACTTCGCTTCGTTGGAAAAATCTTCGGCTCGTCGTCCATGTGGAGGGCGGTGTAGGATTGTGCGCCGACCTCCGCAAGCAAGCGGCCGACCCGACCACGTCCTGGCTCACAAGCGAATCACGGCTGCGTCCGGTCGCGGAAGACGGCAGCGTCTCCCTCTTGGTGGAAGACGATTCCCTGATGGGTCAAGGCGGTCAGTTGGTCTTGGTCAATCCGCAAGGCGAAATCATGTTGAAGCGCACGGTGGTGGTAGGAGAAAATTGATTATGGAACTCGATGCAATAGATAATTTGGCGGCCAAAGCCTTTGAAGGCGTGATTGTCCGAAAGGATTTGGTCCGAAAATTCAAGGGGCAGTATCCCGTCCCCACCTATGTCGGCGAGTTTTTGCTCGGACGCTATTGCTCCAGCACCAACCCGGATGAGATCCAGGAGGGCCTGGGCATTGTCCAAAAACAACTCGCCAGCCGCACTGTCAGGGCTGGCGAGGAAGAACTGTTCAAGGCTCGCGCTAAAGAACAGGGTCGCGTGAAACTCATTGATATCATTCGCGCGCGGTTGGATGCCAAGAATGATTGCTTCATTGCCGAACTCCCCAGCCTGCGCCTGACTGAAGTCCGAATCACCGAGGAACTCGTGCATGAACATGATCGTATGCTCACGGGAGGATTTTACGCTGAAATCGAGTTAATCTATGATCCCGTCATTGCTGAGGAAAAAAATGGCCGGCCGTTCGGAATCGTGAGCCTTCGGGAGATCCAACTCTCGCGTCGTGACGTTCTGGAAACCATGGAAAAAGGCCGCGCGTTGTTTAGTTTTGATGAATGGCGTGACTTTCTGCTGCGCAGTATCGGTTTGGAGCCGTCGTCGCTGACACCGCGCACGCGTGACGCCATGCTGCTGCGCATGGTTCCGTTCGTGGAAAACAACTATAACATGATTGAGCTCGGGCCGCGCGGCACAGGCAAAAGCCATTTATTTCAACAAGTGTCCCCATACGCGCACTTGGTTTCCGGCGGCAAGGCCACTGTCGCCCGCATGTTTGTTAATAATAGCAACGGTCAGCGCGGCCTGGTTTGTCAATATGACGTGGTTTGCTTTGATGAGGTCTCCGGCATTTCCTTCGACCAAAAGGACGGTGTGAACATCATGAAGGGCTATATGGAATCCGGCGAATTCAGTCGTGGCAAAGAAAGCATCCGTGGGTTTGGCAGCGTGGTAATGGTTGGCAATTTTGATGTGGACGTTTCCCATCAACAACGCATTGGTCATTTGCTCGGTCCGCTACCGCCGGAAATGCGTGATGACACTGCCTTCATGGATCGTATTCATGCCTATTTACCGGGGTGGGATATTCCAAAAGTCAATCGTGAGCAGTTGACCGATCATTTCGGCCTGGTCAGCGATTTTCTTTCTTCCTGTTGGAACCATCTTCGTGCACAAAGCCGCTTAAACCGGTTACAGGGACGCATTCAGTTTGGCGGAGCGCTTAGTGGCCGCGATACGAACGCGGTGCAAAAGACCATGAGCGCACTTCTCAAGCTCATGTTTCCCGGGGCCGAATCCACTATTCCTGACGATGCCATTGAGTGGGCTGCACGTTTGGCGCTTGAGTGCCGCAGACGGGTAAAAGAGCAGCAGAAACGAATCGGTGCTGCCGAGTATCGCAATACGCACTTTAGCTATCAGCTCCTGCCGGAAGGTGTCGAAAAGTTTGTCGCCACGCCGGAACTTCAAAGCGAAGACAGCATTGGCGACGATCCGCTGCCTCCCGGCCAGGTTTGGACACTTTCTCCCGGTGGACAAGATGAACATCCCGGCCTTTTCCGCATTGATGTTACTGAAATGCCTGGATCTGGCTTGAAGATTCTGAACCAACCCGCCCCCCCAGCGTTCAAGGAAAGCGTCCGCTGCGCGGAACAGAATCTATATGCACGATGCAAAGAATTGGTTGGCGACCGTGATCCCCGTGCACATGAATTCTCCGTTCAATTGCGTGCATTTGATGCCGCCAAGAGTGGCGTTGCAACCGGGGTGGGCACGCTTCTCGCCCTCTGTTCTGCCCTTCTACAAAAGAATCTGGCCGGTGGGCTTGCGGTTGTGGGTGGCCTCAATTTGGGTGGCTCCATTGAACCCGTTCACAACGCTGTCACCGTTGTTGAACTAGCTGCCGACAAAGGAGCCAAGGCTGTGCTCATGCCCATCTCAGCTCGCAAACAACTGGTCGAGTTACCAGATGAAGTCGCCACCCGGGTCACCATCCATTACTACTCTGATGTTCGCGACGCACTTCTTAAGGCGCTTGTCGAGTAAAAGGTCTGTTGTCGAATCACGTCAAATCATGAGGTTCAAACAAATAATAGCCGGACTCCAGATATGTTGTTTAGTCGCAGTCTGCCAGTCTGCTGAGGGGGACGGTTTATGCCTGTTCTTTACCAATATGTAAATCAGAACGGGTATTATATTAAAACCTGCATTGCCGGTGAGGTGAAGGTCTTTCAGGTCAGTCAATCGGGAGCCCACAAGATTCGAGCGCTCGGTTTCCGGCCAGGAGATACATTTTCGAGGGATATTCTAGTTCGTCTTTGGGTAGATGGCGACGCCTATACTGGACAAGCTGGACCCCATGCCTCGACAGAAGACACGAATCTCCAGGTGGAATTCGATTTCGCAGAAGACATGATAAGCGAGAGTCCGTTTCCAGTTTGCGATTGTGATTCATCGTTAGAGAAGCTCAGTTTTGTGATAGTTACTCCGCCAAACAAAATTTGCAAGGGCGAGATTGCCTGCGAAGTTTGCTTGGCTGCCTACGGTATTGCCACTGATTTAGTTACTACCCTTTATATTCGCAGGGAAAACAATCTTAACATTGCCCTGCGACTAAGCCAGCTCGACCACAGAAACAAGACAAAGAATGCTCTCAAGTTGGAGTTCTTGCTCCAAGGCATAATCCTGCCGCGTTGAGTCATGGACATCACCCAACCAGTTAAAGTAGTGGGTTGCCATTACCATGCCGGTGTAGGCGCTGTTCATCCGGGCATGGATTTGGTTTTGGTTCGCGAACCATCGAATCCTCACGATCGAAACGCTGTCAGGGTTCAGACCCTGTCCGGCACCAGTTTGGGACACCTGAGTCGAGATGACGCCATGCTCTTGGCTCCCATCATTGATGGTGGGGCAGTCGTTAAAGCATTTGTGATTTCAGTATCCCATAAGCCTGCTCGTTTTGACGCGCATGTCCTTTTTGACGAGCGTTGGCTTCACTCCCCACGAATATCGTCCTTAAAATCACCATCCGCCGCGAAGCCGTCGGGCGGTTGCCTGCCGGTTTGCATTTGTATGGCGATCATCATTGGCATCGTCTGTTTTATTCTGCATTCAAAATAACCATTCGAGAACCTCGAATGGTTTTGAAAATAAAATATTCCCGGCGCGGTCGTTTTTTATTTTGTAGTTCTTTTTACTTGGTCTGCCCACAACGCCTCCCGCAAACCGGATCGGCGACTGATTTTGCGGCGAACAGCGGTCTTGAAGATTTCCGGGTCGGACCAAAGTTCGACCCCGGTGCTGGCCCGGGTCAGCCCGGTGTAAACCAGTTCACGTGTCAGCACGGCACTGTCCTCCCTTGGCAGGATCAACAACACCCTATCAAATTCCGACCCCTGGCTTTTGTGAACGGTCATGGCGTAAGCCGTTTCGTGTTCAGGCAGGCGCAGCGGCATGACTTCGCGGAGGGTTTGCTCTGGTCCCGCAAAACACGCGCGAAGTTCCTTCGTTTCGTTAGTCCGAACGAACCCGATATCGCCGTTGAAAAGTTTGAGGTTGTAATCATTGCGAACGACCATCACCGGGCGGCCCGCATAAAAGTGCCCATCGGCATGGATCAGTCCGGCCTCTGACAGGATTTCTTCGACCAACCGGTTTAAGTTTTCCACGCCATAGGGACCATTCCGCAGGGCGCAGAGAATGCGGAACCGTCCAAAGGCATTGAGAGCTTCAGCCGGGTTCGCAGCCTGAAGGTAATCCTTGTAACGTGAAAGCACATGCGGTTTCAAAGCCCCCTTGAGTGCCGACGGCAACGGCAGCGTTTTCCAAGAAATTTGGCCGTTAGCCTCCCCGCCGGAGTCCCGGAGCGCCGCGAAGGCATTTTCAGAATTCCCCTCATTAACAGCTTGGCTCAGCCGATAAATGCCACTTTGGTCGCCGAAGCGATAATTCTTGCGCAGCTCAATAATACAATCGGCCAGCTCTGAAGCGTTGCCAGCGCATAGTTCGGACGGCAGTGTCTGGCCGGTGAGCGCTTTGAATTCTTTGTTGAACTGCTCAGAAAACCGGCGCTGTTCTCCGCCGTTGCAAAGGTCGGCGAGAACCGCTCCGGCTTCGACGGAAGCCAGTTGGTCTTTGTCTCCCAACAAAATGAGTCGCCCCGACAGCGGAATGGCCGCCACCAATTTGGCCATCAAAGCCAAGTCCACCATGCTGGCTTCGTCAACGATGACCGCATCGAACGGTAGCGGGTTATCTCCATTGTGACGGAAATAGGCGGAATCCGGGATGGAACCCAACAGCCGGTGAATCGTGCTGGCCTCCGCTGGTAGCCGGTCTTTGGTTGCCTGCTCGCAGGGCAGCGTGGCCTTGGCGTTTTTCACCGCTTCCTGAAGGCGAGCGGCGGCTTTTCCAGTCGGCGCGGCCATGGCAATCCTCATTGTCGGGTGATGTTCGAGCAATAGTGCCAACAGAACCACCACCGTGCGGGTTTTACCCGTGCCTGGCCCGCCGGAGATGATGCACAGCCTCCGGCGCATGGCGGCAAAAGCGGCGACCAACTGCCAATCAATTTCCTCCCCATTTGTTTTTGGAAACAACCTGATCAGGTCTTTCTTGAGTTCCTGCTGCCCCACGGCTGGGGCGTTTCCATTCGCCAGTCGGCCAATGGATTCCGCAAGTTCTGATTCATACTTCCAGTAGCGGTGGAGATAAAGTCGGCCTTGGTCATCCAGAATCATCGGCTTAAAATCGCCGGGGCGGCCCACGACCGGAGAGCCTTTGAGTCCCTTGAGCAAAATTGATTTGTCAGGCCAGACATCAAATCCCAGTTCAACGGCAATCTCCACTGGCGGTGGCTTGATTTTGTATTCGTCCAAGTCCACGCAGATGTTTCCCAGCCGGCGATAGTGGCTCACCAGAGCAGCGGCCAGCTTCACCTCGGGCACATTGCCTGATAATCTAGCCATCAAGCCGGAAAAGTGCCGGTCGATGGGGGTAAGGGTTTCGGCTGGTGGTGAGTGTTGAAATTTATTGATGTTCATTTGCCCTCCAGCAAGGCTGAGAGTTGTTCGACAGCGCTGCGCGATGGACGATCTCGATACGCCCCGCGCTCCGGGTGGGCAGGATCGAGCCCGCGCAGAAAAAGATAAATCACCCCGCCGAAGTGCCGCTCGTAGTCGTAGCCGGGAACACGCAAAGCCAGATATTTATGCAGGGCCACAGTGTAGAGGTGATACTGGACGAAATAATATTGCCGCCGCATTTCGTCCTTGATGGCCTCGGGCGAGTAATCCTCCATCCGATTGCCGAGCCAGTTGGATTTCCAATCCACGAGGTAATAGCGATCCTCAAATCTAAAAACGAGGTCGATGAATCCCTTGAGGAAGCCCTGGATCGGGTCAAATGCCAGTCGGTCAAGTTGCGCGGGCACAGCCGATGACCATCCCAGTTTCCCAAGTAATTCCTGCAAACGAGCCGGCGACACGTTCTGAATCGGGAAGTAGAACTCAAGCTCACTAAGCCGATCGGAGGCGTTGAGCTTCGACAGGGTGAAATCCTTTTGTCCAGGGTCGAGTGGAAACTGGACGAGTGCCTCCAACATCTGCTGAACCGCTTCGCAATGGCCCGGGCCGGCCAGACCATGTGCCGGCAACCGTTGATTGACGAGCTTGAGCATGTCTTCGCCGGTGGCATTGAAAGCAAGTTTCTCCAAAATTTCGTGGAGGCAAGTGCCGGCCTTCATTCCTCTTGGAAAAGCGAACATCCCTTTTCCGGGAGCCTCTTCCTTTGCCGGAGCGGCGACCGCATCGCGGTCAGGAAGTTCCTCGTGCAAACCCGCCTTGAAATAGGTGAAACTGGAGATGACCCAATCCCGCCGGATGAGCCCCTTAAACTGGCGGCATTCCAAGATTGCGCTGCCATCATTTTCAGGTTTGTAAACGGCTTTCGCTGGCTCGGGCAGGTCGGAGACGGCAAGAGCACCGTTCGACTTCTCCCCCAGCGGGATCAAGTCCTTCAGCATGGATTCATCGCTCAAGGATTTGAAGTGCGCTTCAAGTGTTTCCAGCAGCGGACCGGTTGTGGTCGGTGGGCGGTGGAGCAACCAAGAGGGTGCGGAAGTTGCAGCCCCTTTGACATCGCCCCAAGTGAAATAGCAGCGGTGACTGGCCCGCGTCAGTGCAACATATAGCAGGCGCACGTTTTCGGCCAGACGCTCCTGCTTGGCCTGTTGCCGATGCTCGTCGGCAATGTCAGGGCCCAAGTCGCGCACCAGCTTGTTTCCCTGCGCGGCGTCATGAAAATAAACCAGTTCCTCGGAGCCTCGCTTTATTTCCGAATCCTTCCATGAAAAGAGGCAGAAGGTCACGGGATACTCAAGTCCTTTGCTTTTATGCACGGTGACGATACGCACGGCGTTGTCGTCCCGTTCCAAACGCAACTGGTGGTCCTCCGGGGCTTCCTCAGACTGGCCCATTTGTTCGGCCAGCCATTTTTGCAGGCCGGTTACGCCCAGCCGTCGCTCGGTTTCAGCATTATGCAGAACCTCTCCGAGGTGAAGAATGTTGGTGAGCCGGCGTTCACCATCGGGAAAGGCCAGCAGGCGCTGCCGCACCTGTTGCCGTTGCAGGCAAAGTCGGAACATCCGGAAAAAGCCATGACGGTTCCAGACTTCGAGGTATTCGTGAAAGAGCAACAACCACTCGTGCCATTGGGCCTCGGAACATTCCGCCAACTGGCAGCCATCCATGCCGAAGATATCGGTGGCAAGGGCGGACTTGACGAGGCGCTCGTCGCCCGGCAGAGCAATGCCGGCCAGAACTCGGTGAAGTTCTGCCGCTTCATGGGATTCAAACAAGCTGGCGGTGGTGTGAAGCACGCTCGGAATTTTGAATTCGCTCAAAGCCTCCTGAACGTTGGCAGCCTGCCGGTTCGTCAGCACCAACACGGCGATGTCTTCAGGTTTGAGCCGGCACTCGCCGATCTTCGTGTTGCCGTTGAGCAACCGGACAATCTCGGTGGCCACAACTTGCGGCAATATTTTTGTCACTGAAGTTTTTGAAATTTCCTTCGAGCCATTGCGCCGCATGAACCAGAGTTGGAATGGCGGCTCCTTCTTGTTCTCCAATGTGAGCGGTTCGTCATTGGCGTTGCCTTTGGGCACGGCTTCCTGAAATCCGATGCGATCAAATACAAAGCTGCTGGGCGATGCGCTGAAGAGTTTATTCACCGCCGTGACCAGACCAGACTCGGAGCGCCAATTTTCCCCAAGCGTATAACGGCTGGTGGCCTGACCAGAAGCTTCGAGGTAGGTGAAGATGTCCGCCCCACGGAATCCATAGATCGCCTGCTTGGGGTCGCCAATCAGGAAGAGGAAGGTGTTTCCACCCGAGAAAGCCTGACGAAAAATTGAATACTGAACCGGGTCGGTGTCCTGAAATTCATCAATCAAGGCGGCCCGGTAGCGGGCTTGCATGTTTGAGGCTAGAGATTCACCGCCCGGCCCTGAAAGGGTGGCATCCAGCCGCGTCAGCAGGTCATCAAAATATTGAATTTTGCGTTCGGTCTTCCGGCGCGGAAGCTCTGTTTTTGCATATTCCACGAAGGCGAGTTGGATGCCGGCCAGCCAAAGTTGTTCCGCCCGGCATACAGCCTCACACAGGTCGAAAAAGGGATGCGATGGAATCGGTGGCGGGGACTTGGATCGTTTGTTTCTTTTTTCCTGCAACTGGCTGACGCAAAAATCGGTCAGAGCCGACAAGGCTTCGAAGGCCGTATCGCTCTCGGAAAAGCAGGTGTCGAGCTGGTCGAATAGATAAGCCATTGCTTCGTCATCGTTGTAAGGTTTGTTCCCCCATTTGATGGTCGAACCGAAGCAGGCCTTAATCTTGTCTGCGTCCGAGAGCCACGCTTTACGAGCGGACAGAAAGCGGCTCTCCAGTTCCGCCGAAAGCGAATCAAACGTGTGGCCTTTGGCTTGCGACAAGAATTTGATGTGCGGGTAATTGTTGCAGGTTCGCAGCAGGTTAAGAAAATGTTCCGGGCCGAATTTGTTCTTGAGCGCAAAATTTACCAGGGTCGGCCCGGCCTCGTAAAACCGTTTGCGCCAGAAGTCGTCGGCGATCTCCTGTAAAAACTCCGATGGGTCCGTGACCAACTCGGTGTCGAAGAGCAAGCCGCTCTCGAAGGCCCGATCCCGGAGCGTCCGCTGACAGAAACCATGAATCGTGTAGATCGGCGCCTCGTCGAAATCGCAAAGGGCATTTTGCAGACGCGCCACCATCTCTGCGGATTGTTCCCGGAATCTGGCAACGAGTGCCTTGAGAAATGGGACTCCGCTTTCGTCGGAAGTAAAGGCTTGCAAGGCGTTGACCAACGCCTGACGCACGCGGTGGCGCAGTTCTTCGGTCGCCGCCTCCGTGTAGGTGACTGCAAGAATCTCTCGCACCGAAAGGTTTTCCTCCACGATCAGCCGCACAAACAGGGCCGTGATGGCGTAGGTTTTGCCGGTGCCGGCACTGGCCTCGATGAGGCTGACGCCACGGGTCAAAGGTGTCTCCGTCAGAATGAATGGAGATGGCGCATTCATTCTTTGACCTCCTCCGAATTTTCCAAGAGCGGTTGAAACACGTCCCTGGCGCGGGGTTCAAAATCTCCGGCCAGCGCGTCTTCGGTTTTGAAGAACAAGGAAACATATTCGTCCAGACATTCCCCGGACGACCCAAAGAAGTCGTTCCCGTTCCACTTTTCCAAAGCAAAGTCGATCGGGTTTTTGGATGTTTTGCCTTGTGTGCCGGTTTGTGCCTTGTAATCCGCCTCCGCAAAAGCAAACGAACTTTCCGGAAAGAATTTCAACGGCTCGGACAGACCGGCCCAATAATTTGTGAGCAATTTTTCGAGCACGGGCAGTGGTTCTGAAATGGGCGCGATTTTCCAGATGGATTCGGTGCCTACGATAACGGTTTCTGCCGTCTCGCCCTCAGCGCGAGTAGCGTGATAAACAAGATGCTCAACCCAAGCCCGCAAAAGGTCTTTTGGCTTAACGTTAGCAAGGCGGTAGAAGAGCAATCCCCCATCGGGTGTTGCGTGGCTGATATTGCCACTCAACACGAAATTGTTGATGGTCAGCTCGAATGGCACCGGAGTTTGAAAACTGCCGGGATTGAATGGTAGCAACCGTTTGCTGAAAACTTCAACATCCCGGCGAACTTGCGCAAAATGGACACTGCCGGAAATACCAGCAGGCAGCCGCCCGGAAGCTCTGACCAGTTCGCATGAGTCCTTCAAGCTCATGCCTCCCAACTTCAATTCCAGCAGTTCCTGCTGGAGTTGATAGCGGTCCAATCCCGCGATATCGAACGCCTCGCGTTCATCCAATGCCGCTGCACCATCTGGCAATTTCAGACCCAAACGTTTCTCCGCCAGAAATTTTGACGGGTTGCAAAAGAACCCCGCCAGCGTCTGGATGCTCAGTCGCTGCCATTCCGATTCGGGACTGGCCAGCGGCTTGGGAATAAAATCACCGGGTGTCTTACGTTCCGGCGCGATGACCTGACTGGCCTTGAGATTCTCCCGCGAGTAGCTGAATAAACTTCCGCCTTTGAAATAGGCGGTGCTGAAAGCCTGCAAACGGTGCCGGGTCAAGATGTGATCCTCAACGATGTCTTTGCCGGGAAGCTCAAATCGTTGGGCCACATAATCGAACAGTTCGCTAACCAGCACGGATGGTGGCGCTTCGCTATTGTCTTTAATCGACTGGCCGACATAGCTGATATAAATCCGGTCGCGGGCCGAGATGAGCGTTTCGAGAAACAGGTAGCGGTCGTCCGCCCGGCTGGAGCGGTCGCCCAGTTGGGGCTTTAGGGCCATGAGATCAAAGCTCAACTGCGGGGAGGTGCGCGGGAAGGAACGATCATTCATTCCCAGCAGGCAAATCACCTTGTCCGGTATGCTCCGCATCGGCTTCAAAGCGCAGAAAGTGACGCCCCCGGTCAGATAACCCGAACCGAAGTAATCCTCCGACAAATCACGATTCAACTGTTCAAGCACGACTGCCAGTCCAACCGGTTGATTAAAGCCCGCGCGTTCCACCGCTGCTGCGAGTTTTTCAAAACAGGCGTTGAGAACCTGCAACTCCTGGGCCTCCTCTTCGCTGGTTTCAAAAAGTTTTTCCAAGATGGAATGGAAAGTTGCCGCCCATTCATTCAGCGGCCGTGCCGTCTTGAGGGACCCAAGGGCGGTAAAGAGGCGTTCAATAAATTCCGCCATGCGGCCTAAAACTTCACTCGGGTTGCCCTCGATATCATCGTAGGGGAGGATTTTTTCAAAAAGTTGCTCTCCATTTCCGGACATGGCGTAGCCCAAAAGCAACCGCTCCATGCCATGTCGCCAGGTGTTTTCGGACCATGAGGGCAGGCCCAGACCGGCCCGCTGTTCTCCGTCCTGCCCCCATCGGATGCGAACCTCTTCAACCCAGTGCCGCGCCAGTTCCAAGTCGTCTTCGTCCAGCTCGAACTTCCGGCGGACGGGCTCGGATTCCAGCAACGTGAGCACTTGGCTGGCACCGAGACGCGAGTCCGAGAGGTTTAGCAAGAACAGGAAGGTGTCAATCAGGTGGCTCTGCGTCCGTGCCGTCCGGTCGGCAACACTGAAGGGGATGCGAAACGAATCCTGTTCGGGGGAACCGAATACCGCCTGGATATAGGGCGCATACAACTCGATGTCCGGGATCATCACCAAAATGTCACGCGGCGCAAGATTGGGGTCGCGCTCGAACCAGTCCAACAGATGGTCGTAAAGCACTTCCAATTCCCGCAGTGGGCTGTGGCACGAGTGGACTTGGACGGAATCGTCTTTGGCCGTAATAACTTTCTTGGCGCTTTCACCGGTCAGGCTGTCTTCCAAATTCAAAATGTCGGTTTGGATGCAGGAAAGGAGGTGTTCCTGGCCGGTGGCTTCAAACCGCGACGGCTCCGATTCGTGCCAGTCGCCGGCTTCTTGCAGAACCAAAAGGAAATCCCTGCCCAGTTGCCCCATTGAGGCAAGCAAACGATTGCCTCGCTCCAAGTGCAGTTGGTCTGCCTCGGCGGCACCTTTGCCGGCGCGTTTCAGGGTTTTCTCCTGCTCGCGCACGGAACTGATATAGCCCCAGAATTGTTCGCAGGGTTGCAGGAGGTAGAGGCTGACCTCAACGTGGCGGGACAACGCCGCAAAAATGCGAAGGTAAAACGGCGGAAGCGCCGAGACGCCGAAAATGGCGACCCGTTCCGGCAAGCCCGCAATTGGATCGCCGGTCTGTTCCAATTGCTGGATGAGTCTGGATTGCAACGCGGCCGGATGTTGATTACGAAACGGGACACTCACCTCGCGCCACAATTTCGCCTGCCAATCCTGGTCGGCTCCGGCTTCCCATTGCCGGATCATTTCGGGCCGGAAAACCAGATACTGGTCGAACGCGTTGGCGATACGGTCTGCCAGTTGATAAAGCTTCCGGTCGTCATGTTCTGTTCCCAGATAGTTTTTCACGGCTTCAAACCCGGGCTGTTCCAGAAACCCCGGCATCTGCTTCATGACCTGCCAGATCAACACCTCGGGGTTGTAGGTCTCCTCCGCCGGCAGGTCGCCCAGCACTGTCTTGAAGGCCTCGTAGCTGAAGGCGCGCGGGAACGGAAACTGGCAGTTGCTGCAAATGCCGTGGTGCCGGGCCAGTTGAAGCTTGAGCCAGCGGGCCATGCCCTGGCTTTGCACCAGAATGGTTTCCGGTTCGAGCGGAGAACGGAGCGGACGACGGACGCCCTCGGCCAGGGCTTCCGCCAAGTTCTCCAGCCGGTTGCTGGTGTATAATCTCAAGTTTGACATTGGCAATTCAATCATCTGTTGCGTCACGAGGATGCCCGGAACAAAGGCCGAACCACGGGCTTGATGATCGTTTGTTCCTTGAACTTCCAGCCGACGGACACAATTTCAGCCGCAACACATTTCCCGACTTCTTCGCCGATGGAACGATCCAGTTCCAAGCTGTCAGGAATTTTTCCGTCACGAACCGGAATTCGCTCCCCAATCTGGTGCAACGGCACGATGGAAAATGCCTCGCTAACCGCATCGACAATTGCTCGCGTGCGGTCATTCTCGACCGGCACGGTTGAATCAAACCGCAACAAATCACCGTTGGCGCTGTTTCGGAGCGCGAGCAATAAATCTTTCACTGCTTTGATCCTCTCCTGCTCACGCAATTCATCAAGGGCATTTTCCAATTCCGCCGCCCGCGCCTGAATATGATTGGTGGTGTCGAGTAGTTTGCGTATGGCCAGATGCACCCGGCGCGGACGTCTGGGACGGCTCGCCTTTGGTTGGCTCACTTTTTTCCGCCGGTTACGAATTGATTGATTTTTTTTCTTCATTTTGACGGAGACGGTCAGGCGGAGAGTTCTCCGGACCGAATGATGCCACTGTCCATGCCAGCGACAAGCTCATCCGATGACGCGCCAAGATAGGCGGTGCGTTCAGATTCATTTCTGCGACGGCTGAAGGCCGCCGCGTCTTCATATTCACTGAGGCGACGGCAAGCGCCTTCAGCCCAACTGAGCATGTGCGTGCTATTGGGAAATGTCCGCAATTTAATTTCAAACCGTCGTTTTCCCTCTTGAAACTCTTTCAACGCTTCCTCCTCGCGCCCCAACTGGCGAAGCGCATCGCCCAAGACGACGTATGCGTATCCATCTGCCGGTTCGGCAGAGATGGCTCGTCTCAAAAACGGAATGGCATCTTCCGCTTTTCCCATTTGCGTCAGTTCATAACCACAATTGGCGGTGTAGGTGCTATTATTTGGCTCCATTTCCGACGCTTGGCGATGATGTTCAAAACTTAAATTCCGCCGCCCCAGCATCCCGTAACTCAATCCCAAAATGTTGTGACCCGACGCTGGCAGCGTTTCATTTTGTTTCTTTAGTCGCCCCTGGAGCCGTTGGAGAATTTCCAGTGCCCGTTCCGGTTCGTCGGCCAGCCGTTCCAGATTGGCAAGTCGAACCAACTCTGCAACCGATGGCCGATAGAGAGGATTTTCAAGCCGCTTGCCTGAAATCCGTTTTCGTTCCTCAAGCGCCTCGCGTTGTTCTACCGATAGGCTGCGCATTGCGAGCGGATTTTCCAGTGTCACATCCAACGCCACTTTCGGGTGTTCTGCCAGAAAGGCGCGAAAACGCATGATCTTGTTCAAGTCGATTTTCAGTTCAACTACCACCCGGTCGCCGCGCATGGCTTCCTTGGGCACTTCCAGGGACATCGTTTGAACCAGTTGCCTGTTTCCGTCCTTGCCGGAATATATTGGCAGGTGAATCTTCGCCATTTTCTCCTTGGGAACCCAAAATCGGTCGGTGAATGTCTTGAACTCATCATTGGGAGGAAACGGCAACCGGGTTCCGGCTGACACCAGCATTTCATGATTCTCGCCGTGTGTGATGACCCCAAGTTCAGCACTCACGATGGGTGTGATTGGATCGTAGTTCTGATAGTGTTTGAAGAAACAGCGCACGGCGGCACCACGAGCCACTGCGAGGTCAAGATCGCCTTTTTCGAGAATCTCCGCATTCCGAAAGATGTCCAATTCACGAAAGGCGCGGACCACGAGTGGATTTCGGCAACTCCCGCCATTGAGAAGCACCGCGTCAATCTGGTCAGGGTTTAATCTCGCTTTGTCGAGCGACTCCAGCACCGGAGCGAAAATTGAACCCATGTAGTAACCGTCCGCTAGCGTGATCTGGCTGCCGGTCAACAAGCCCAAGAACGGCGTCATCAGATTTTCAAATTCAAAATAGGCAAGCTCTCCTTTGATTTTCTTCGTGCTGACGCCAGCGTCAGACAGCCCGAACGCCTCCGCCGTCCACGTTTGCTTGGGGTTTGCGAACTTGATTTTTTCCCGCTCGCTGATGGCCTTTTCGCAAAGCCGCTCTTTCAGGCGACAGGCGGTCTCCTTTAAGTTCCATCGCAAATCGCGTTTGTCACGCTCCGAAAAACTTTCAAACACCACACCACTCTCTCGGCACACTCTCGGCAGCAGAATTTTGTGAACCAACAGCAGATCCAGATTGTCACCGCCGAGCCTCGCGTAGTTGCTGATCGCCAAATTTTCGATGAGCAATGCCAACGGTGCATTTTTGTCATCGCGTTGAACCCGGAGGATCGAGATGTCGCAGGTCCCGCCGCCGAAATCGAAGACCAGAATGTTTTTGGGAGCCGATAAATCCAACCGGTCGATGGCTTGACTGTTGACCAGATCCAGAAATGCAGCATTCGGCTCGTCGAGGAGGTCGCCGTCGCCCAAATTCAACCCCGCCAATTTCGCCGCCTCCAAAGTGTCCTTGCGTTGGCCCATTTCAAAAGATGCGGGCACAGTGATGACAACCTTTGATTTGCGGGGATCTTCACCGGTGCGTTCTTTGGCGGAGGCAATCAGCCGCCGTAAAATCTCCGCCTGCACTTTGACCGGTGTGTCCAATTTCTCGTTGACCGCCTCGTCATAAAACCGATGCGCGCCCAGTTCCGATTTAGCCGACGGAAACAGGGTTTCCCACAGGCGACCCTTCTTCCACTTCGATTGGGCTTCAAAGCCTGCGGACACGATTTTACCGGTGGCGAAAAGAACGGACGGGAGGCGATGCGAATATTCACCCGCTTCGTCTCGCGGGATTTTTGCCGCTTCGACATGGACGTAGGGAAGACGGTGCCGTCCTTTGGGGTTGACGTAACAGATAGACGAATTGGACGTGCCGAGGTCAATTCCGAAACAGTAATCTGCACCATTCATAATCATTCCTTTTAATTGTTGGAAAATTCCAAATCACGGATGTGCTGGATCAATTTTTTCCACCGCGCATCCCGCCGCAATAACCGGAAATCGGTATCCTTCAGCAGATACCCGACGTCCTTGAATCCGCACACCACTGCCCGCATCAGATGCTCAAAAGCCGCCTCTCGTTTCCCCTCCAGCGCGTCCAGGCAGGCTAGATCGTAATAGGACCATGCTCGCCTCGGCTCAATTTCCAGCGATTGCAGAAAACAGCAGCGCGCCTTTTCTCGGTGTTTCTGCCGGGCGTGCGCCAGTCCGAGGTCATACCATGCTGCGGCACATTCAGGGTTCAACTCGGTCGCCAGCTTCAGGATTTTCACCGCTTCTCGCAGCCGCTTTACTTCCATCAATATCGTTCCGTATTGATGAACGATGTCCTCGTTGTTGGGTTTCAGGACGTAGGCCGCGTGCGCATAAGGCAGCGCGGCATCAAACCGCTTGGCGCGAAAATGCAGAAACCCAAGGTTGAACAAAATCCCCACGGCGGTATCTAGTGCCGGCAGCAATGTTTGAATGGCCTCATCGCGTCGGCCCAACTTTTCCTGGCTCAACGCCAGATTGGTCATGGCGGCCAGCATCAGACTCGACCAGGCGCATTTTAGTTTGGGATCGGTGGCCACAATCCCGGCAAATTCTTCACTGGCGGCCTCGGATTGATTCAAGTCATACAACGCCAACCCAAGATCATAATGAAACAGTGTGGTCTCCGGGGAAAGTTCAACCGCCCTCAGCAAGGCAGGAGCAGCTTCCTCCGGCCGTTTCAACCCCAGCAACGCATCGCCGTATTGATACCAAGCCCATGCAGAATCGGGTTGCTCTGCCACCCTCTTTTTGTAATTCGCCAAGGCTGATTGCATGGCCATTTTTTCTGCCTCCTCCGGGCTTGGTTCCAGCAGGAGATTGGCCTGTGGGCATATCGCTTCAGAAGATGCCAATTGCTCTTGCGGGCAGATTTTAGATCCGCTGCAACCGAAGTCATCATCCGTGAAGCGATCTTTTTTCATGGAGCGGTGGGCGCATTTCCAGAACTTGACGGTTTCTGTTTGAAGCTCGGCGGGGCGCATTTTTGCGACCACATTTCGGAAGAGCTCATCTTCAAGTAGCTCGCGCTGCGATAGCGTGAAGATTTTCTTTCCCGGAGCGTCCACCCGTCATTGGCAATTTTGTCTTTCATCTCCTGCAAGACTTTGATGGCTTCCGCTCCGCGTTCGCCGTATTGACCCAATTCCTGAATGGTTTTGTCCAGCACGGCTAGAGCTTCGTTTATTTGGCCCTGGTCCATCTTCTTCGTCACGTCCGCTGCCGCTGCACCCGCTTTCTGCAAGCTAATCCACGGGGCCACGACACTGTTGACGACCACCTCAGCCGGGTCTTGTGTTGCCTGAATCCGCACCTGTTGGGTTAAAGTTCGCGAGACCACACCCTTTTCTAAAATCTCGTCCCACAAAATTTCAACACCCAATAAAAGTTCACCTTTCAGATCGAACGCGGGTTGGCCATTGATCAACGGCAGGGCAAGTGCCTGAACACCAAAACACACGATGCGGCCTTCTTCGCTTACCAGGTCGCCAATGGCAAATTCCATCCGGCCATCTGGCAATGACAACGCAGGGTATTGGCCCAGCAATGAATATTTATCGCAGAAATCCAGCGCTTGAATCCGGACACGCAGGTTTTGGATGGCAAGCTTCTGCAATCCTTCCAACTCGGACGCAAAGATGGCGGGCAATGTTTCTGGTGAATCGGCATCATAAAACTGGCCGTTGGTTGCCCGCGCCAACTCAGCCATGAGGTCTTCGTTGTAATTGTCGCCAAACCCAAGACAGGAAGTGCGCACTGAATCCTGTTCCAAACCTGCCACAACCACCTGCCGAACGGCGGGTGGCTCAACGATGCCATGGTTTAAGTGCCCATCACTGAGCATTAACAACCGACGGGTCGTGCCAGCATCTGCTTTGCGCAATTCATCCCGGCCCAGCATCCAGCCGCCGGTGAGGTTGGTGCTCCCGCCATCGGTGATCTGGTCGATAATGTCGTAAAAGGACTGTTTGTTGGTGGCCGGTTGCAGCGGGATGACGGTTCGAGCCTCGTCATCAAAGATGACGAGACTGAACCGGTCACTCGGCCGGAGGTTGCGCACGGCAACCTTTGCCGCCTCCCTGGCGTGGGCGAGTGGTGGACCAGCCATTGAACCGCTCCGATCCAACACCGCACAAAAAGCGGCCGGTTTTGGGCGGGGAGTGCCAACCACGTCGGCCTCAAAGCGGATGGCAAAATTGACTGGGCGCGCTTGATTCGCGAGAATCGTTGGATAATCGAGGAAGAATTCAGTTTTCATGCGGCCAACATAAACCCTGGGGTATGACAAACACGGTCACAGGTATAAATTCTTTTTTGGGCATCTGGCAGGAAGGGTTTGACATGTGGTGTCAGAGGGTGCACAAAGGAATAAACCTCTGGAGATAATTTATGGCCAAGATCCAAAACCAGGCTTTTAGCCGTCCGCCGTGGGAACGGATGATGCGCTTTCACAACTTGATCAAAGAGGAGTCATTTCCCAATTGCTCCAAGCTGGCCAAGGAGTTTGAGTGTTCACTGCGCACCATCATGCGCGATGTGGACTTCATGCGCGACCGGCTGATGCTGCCCATAGAATTCGACAGCCAGCGCAACGGTTATTATTACACAGAACCGGTGGAACAATTCCCGCAACTGCCGTTCAGCGAAGCTGAGATTTTCGCCCTGCTGGTGGCGCACAAAGCTCTTGCCCAATACCGGGGCACACCGTTTGAACACCCTTTGGCACTGGCTTTCCGGAGACTGACCGGACAGTTGGATTCTTCTGCAAAATATCTGCTTGGTAATCTGGATGAGGCTTTATCTTTCCGGCCCTTTGCGCCGGAGGACAATGATTTGGAAACTTTTGAGATTCTGACCCGGGCCTTGAAGGAACGGCGGGTGTTAAAATTCCAATACCGAAATCTGGACACAGACAAGGCGCAAGGACGGTTGGTGCATCCGTATCACCTGGGTTGCGTCGACAATCACTGGTATTTATTCGCCTTTGACGTGAAGCGCCAGGCGATGCGCACATTTGCCCTTGTTCGTTTGAAATCGCCTGAAATCACGACCGAACGTTTTACCATCCCCAAAAAATTCAACCTGAACGAATACTTGAAGGGAAGTTTCAGTGTTTTCAAGGGTGAGGACGATTATGAAATCGTGGTGGAATTTGATTCCTGGGCGGCGGACCTTGTCCGTGGGCGGAAATGGCACGCCAGCCAGGAAATTATCGAGTTGCCCAGACGCCAACTCCGCTTGCGTTTGCGATTAAATAGCATTGAGGAAGCCGAACGCTGGGTCTTGAGCTGGGGCAAACACGCCACCGTAATCCGCCCGGAAGCGCTTGCCGAACGTTTGCGGGAAACGGCTAAAGAGTTGCAGAGCCGCTACAAGACCTAGCCGACTTTTCGTTCGCTTTTTAAAAAATATATTCACGTTTATTTAGCATGTGACGG
>Ga0265337_1000258_pt1 | contig 28656 bp, 17 predicted proteins | sample 42122metaG_FD_192441 | JGI IMG/M metagenome (GOLD analysis project Ga0265337, IMG submission 192441) | Rhizosphere microbial communities from Carex aquatilis grown in University of Washington, Seatle, WA, United States - 4-21-22 metaG | ecosystem: Host-associated > Plants > Roots > Rhizosphere >... | reverse complement strand
CGTCACTGGAAGATTACGAAGACCGGGCCGCTGCCAAGACCGAACTGGTGATGTAAACACCGCCAGCGCCATCGGGCCTGGGACAATTCTAACCGCGAGCGCTCGCTCGGTGTTGGCGCAAACACACCACCATAATGTGTCAATCAATAACCAAAAAACATGGATTGACAGGATTTTGTAACTATGAGCTAATGAATGTGTTGTCAAAGGTTCAGGGCTGGACTTTTAAAACTCTATGCTAACGCAATTCAAATCCCCCGTTCATGCAGCGTGTCAGTCATTCGGCGGAGCGGTCTGTGCGGGAGCGGTCCTGCTGATTGCCTCCAACGCGCAGCCGCAGAGTTTGTATGTGGCGGATTCCAATAATGGGAACATCATCGAAATCGCGCCAAGTGGAGCGCTGAACACCTTTGCCTCTGGTTTAGGTTTTCCTACAGGACTGGCCGTTAACAGTGCGGGCGATCTGTTTGTGTCTGATGATGGAAGCCGCAAAATATATGAATTCACTCCAAGTGGAGCGCTGAGCACCTTTGCCTCCGGGTTGTGGGAGCCTTCTGGACTTGCCTTTAACAGCGCGGGAGACCTGTTTGAGGTGGATCATCTCAGCGGTGAAATCAATAAATTCACACCGAGTGGAGCGCAAAGCACCTTTGCCTCCGGGTTGATTTCTCCCAACGGCGTTGCCTTTAACAGCGCGGGTCATCTTTTTGTGGCGGATTACAACGGAAATGGCACTGGCGAAATCTATGAATACACGACAAACGGAGTGCGAAGCATCTTTGCCTCCGGGTTGAATGATCCACAAGGTCTGGCCTTCGATGAAGCGGGCAATCTATTTGTGTCAGATTTCTCTTACTACATCTATAAATACACGCCCGACGGAACGCGGAGCACTTTTGCCTCCGGGCTGTCGGACCCTATAGGACTAGCCTTTAATAGTGCGGGTGATCTGTTTGAGGCGGATGGTTACAGTGGCAACATTTATAAATTCACACCGGGCGGAGTGAAAAGCATGTTTGCCTCCGGGTTTGGACAGCCGTTTTTTCTCGCCTTCCAGCCTGTGCCGGAACTAAACATCGTCTTATCCGGTGCCGATGTGATTTTAACGTGGCCGACCAATATCGCAGGGGTCACATTACAATCCACCACGAACCTTGTTTCACCGGCTGCTTGGAGCGCCGTTACTCCGGGACCGATTATCCTCAACGGGCGGAATGTCGTTTCCAATACTATCTCCGGCGCACAAATGTTCTACCAGTTAAGACACTAATTGACGTTGGTCGCGGTCAATTGGCCGAAGCTATTGTGAATTCGCTACCGCTACGCCTGGGTGGAATGTTCTTTAGTATGCTGACTCACTTCCGTTTCTTGGCAGCGATTTTTTCCCGCCGTAAATCTTCCGTGTCTTTGACCAGACGCCACAACGGGACAGACAAACCTTGTGCGATGCTGTCGGCAACATTCAGCGACGGGTTTCTTTGAAACCGCTCTATGAACGAAATCATTTTGGGCGCAAGGTCGGATTTTTGCGCCAATTGTTCCTGCGTCAGAAAGCGTGCCTTGCGGTGTTTTCTTACGAAATGCCTCGCAAAATCTTTGGACAACATTCAATCAGGTTGCCAATGTCGGGAGCAGTCTTTACAGGTGGCAGTCGCAGTGCTGATTAACGTGTGCCTCTTTCGTCGCCCTTCGGCGTCCCATACCTGCGCCCGCCCGCCCTGACATAAGCGCAATCTGTTTGACCACCGAAGAACAGGCGGATGCGACCGTCGTGGTTCGTTAAAATCAGCATGCGTCAAAACCCGATTTGTCGGACAAGCTGGAACGATTTGAACCGCCGCAATTTTTGAAGATTGCCTGGCTGCTGTGTGCGGCAATGCTGCAAGCGGTCATCCCCACGGCACGGTGATGCCGGCAATCAACACCGGCTGTTGCCGCGCCTCCAACGCCACGTGCAGGATGCCGCCGGACTTGAAGGTTTTGAGGAGCTTGAGCACCACTTTCCTTTCCGCCTGGTGCGTTCCGAACTGGTAGGACGTGCCGAGTTCGATGGAAAGGTCGCGCGTGATCGGCGTGGACAGGGCCAGCTCGAAACAATGGTCACCGAAATTCCGGCAGTAATATCGCGCGTCCCCCAGCAGCAACACGCGTTCCCCGCGCTTGATCCTCCAGCCTAAAAACGCATACGGATCGGTGCGGAACGGGCGCACGCCGTAGCGGAGAGAGCTGTCTTTCGACAGCTTGTTCCACCAGGAATGCTCGACCGGCCGGTATGACGGGTTGAGCGGCGAGACGCTTTCCTCTTCGACACTGCCGAGCGAATTCCAGAGGAAGTCGGCGAGGAAGCCCTGCCGCCCGCGCAGCCACTCCACGACGGGCAGGTCCAAATCCAGCGCCGCGTCCCGCGCGCTCGAACGGAAGGTGTTGGCAAATGCGTGCCGGGCCACGGCGGCGTTGTAATCAGAGAGATGATTGAAATCCCGGTCCGTCCATAGAGCGTTCACGTTGCCGAAGTTGAGCGGGTGGAATTGATCCTCAAACACCCCGGGGGCGCGGTGGTCAAACGCAACTTTGAACAGCGCCCAAAACGAGGCCGGTTCCTCCTCGCGCAGATCGCCGTATAGGACCGGACTTTGCTGGTATGGGAAGACGGCGCTTAAATCCTCCGCCCGGGCTTCCGCTTCCGTGACCGCCGTCGCACAAACCAATATCAGAACACGAACACGCATAAACATCGGCTTTCACAGGCGGGCGTCGGCAACAAAACGAGGATTGCCGCGGCGAGGTGCGGGGCGGTCCCTGCGGCTCTTTCCAATGTGGAGCGGCGTGTATTCATTTGCTGCAACTTACACAGGAGGTGTTAGCACGTCTGACTTACCATTTTGAATGAATGGTCTGCTTTTCATGACTTTACAATAGAACCCGAAAACCGACCGGCCGCTATGGGGCGTTCACCGTAGTCTCGAATCAGACTTAAGCTCCATGTCGTCAGCATCGAGGTGCTCTTCCAGTCAAGACGGCCGCGCCGACGCGTTGAGCATGCTGTGCTTCGCCAGCGGATACGAAAGAAGGCTTGGCGCAATGGTTCGACTTTAGAAAACTGGCGATCGTTGTCCCTGTGGAACTCCCATTCTCCACCCCTGCAAATCAGGATATTGAGCATGGTAGCCGGTGAAGATCTCGTTTGATTCCGACCTCGCCTCCAAGTTTTGCTGCGTGAGCAGCAAGGATATTGGAGACGCGGGATCCGCAACGGACGTCAAAACGGACACCTGATTTACTACTCCGTAAGAACCAAGCGTAACCGGCGAGAACCCCGCGTCGAAGGAAAAACCGATATCGTGAGCATACCCTTCATGCCTTGCGAATAACGACCGAGACATTAGTCCCCCCGAAGCCGAAGGCATTCACCATCGCCGTCGGCACCGCCTGCTCCCGCGCCGCGTTGGGCACATAATCGAGATCGCACTCCGGATCGGGGTTGTCTTGGTTGATCGTCGGAGGCACGAAGTTGTCCTCCATGCCAAGGAGGACTGCGATCAGCGAAAGCAATCCCGAGGCCCCCAGAGTGTGGCCAATCATCGACTTGATGGAACTGACCGGGATCTCACGGGCGTATGCTCCGAAAACCTCCTTGATTCCTTTCGTCTCCGTAACGTCGTTCAAGCGGGTGGACGTTCCGTGAGCTTGAATATGCGAGATCTGGTTCTTGCCAAGGCCGGAAGAAGCCATCGCCGACTCCATGCATTCAACCTGGCCCGGCATGGACGGTGCAACAATGTCGAACGCGTCGTTTGTCTGCCAACTCGAAAGGACCTCAGCATAGACGCGCGCGTTGCGTTTCTCAGCGAGACTGGCACTCTCCAGAACGATGAAACCACACCCTTCCGAAAGAACCATGCCGCTGCGATTGCGGGTGAAGGGACGCGAGGCTCGCGCCGGCTCGTCATTGAAGTCGCGCGTCAACACCGTAAGCGCATCCCAGACACGAAAATATGCCTCAAAGATGGGGCAATCCACTCCTCCAACCAGAATCAGGTCGGCTTTGCCCGAACGGATGTAGAGATCGGCCAAGTCCAGAGCCACAAGCGCCGACGAACAGGCGGAGACGACCGTGTTGCTGATCCGCCGCAGGCCGTGACGGATCCCGATCTCGCACGCCGCCGCGTTATACATCGCACGAGGCACGGTGGTCGGTTTCAAACGGTGCTTCTGGAGAGCATAGTAGCGATGGTAGGCCGCCTCGTTTGTCCCGACCATCCCGCACCCGGTCCCAAGCATAATGCCCTTGCGCACCGGGAGCTCCGAAAGTCCGTCGAGACCACTATCGGCGACCGCCATCTCGGAAGTGATCAGAGAAAGGAGAGCCGCCCTGTCCAGGCGCGATTTGGCCTTCCTGTCCGCCCAGAGCGGATCGATCTTGTCGTCGTCTATGAATCCGGCAATCTTCGTGTCGCAGTCGGACAAATCGAGATGCTCGATGCGCCTCACGCCCGATTTGCCAGCGCGAATGGCCGCGCGGAATTCATCCTTGCCAACGCCGTTCGGGCTAAGGATTCCGATACCCGTGATCACCGACCTCTCTGTCATTTTTATGAAAGTTTGAACCATGCGAAATGGGAATGCAAATACCAAGTCTTCTTCATCCGGCGCGGAATGAACTTGGCGGGACACCGCAACCTGTGGTATCGCTTGCAGGGCGCACTATGATCAAAGGCATCGACCACATCGGCATCGCGGTCAAGAGCATTGATGAAGCAAAGAAATTCTGGGTGGACACGCTCGGCTTGAAGTATTTGCGCACAGAAAATGTGCCCGAACAGAAGGTGCGCGTCGCTATTCTGGCGGTTGGCGAAACCACCGTCGAACTCATGGAGCCGACCGCGGCGGACAGCCCCGTGCAAAAGTTCCTGGACAAGCGCGGCGAAGGTCTGCATCACTTGGCGTTCGCAACCGACAAATTGGCTGGACATCTGCAAGCGCTCAAAGTCGCCAACATCGGGCTAATCGACGAGGAGGCATGCATCGGCGCCGGCGGCGCCAGCATCGCGTTCATCCATCCCAAGAACGCGCATGGCGTGTTGATCGAAATGTGCGAGCACCATGATTGAACCACAGGAAAAGCCCGGCCAGTTTCCGTTCACGCGCGGCATCCACCCCACGATGTATCGCGGAAGATTGTGGACGATGCGCCAGTATGCGGGCTTTGGCACGGCGGCGGAGACGAATCAGCGCTACAAGTATCTGCTCGCGCACGGCCAGACGGGACTTTCGATGGCGTTCGATCTGCCGACGCAAATCGGCTACGACAGCGACGACCCGCTGGCGCTCGGCGAGGTCGGCCGCGTTGGGGTGGCGATTTCGTCACTCGCCGACATGGAGCGGGTCTTCGAAGGCATCCCCCTGGACCAGGTGAGCACCTCGATGACGATTAACGCGACGGCGCCCATGTTGTTGGCGCTCTATCTCGTCGTTGCGAAGCAACGGGGCGTGCCGTGGTCGAAGCTTACCGGCACGGTTCAGAACGACATTCTGAAGGAATATAGCGCGCGCGGCACTTACATCTTTCCACCGACACCGTCGCTGCGCCTGGTCGCCGACATCGTCGAATTCTGCGCGAAGGAAGTGCCGGGCTGGAACACGATCAGCGTCGGCGGCTACCACATGCGCGAGGCGGGCTGCACGGCGGCGCAGGAGATTGCGTTCACACTCGCCGACGGGATCGCCTACGTGCAGACGTGTGTCGAGCGCGGGCTGGCGGTGGACAGCTTCGCGCCGCGCATCGCCTTTTTCTTCAACTGCCACAGCAATTTTTTCGAGGAGGTCGCCAAGTTTCGGGCCGCGCGGCGGCTCTGGGCCCACATCCTGCGCGATAAATTCGGCGCGAAAAACGAACGCTCGATGGTGCTGCGGTTCCACACGCAGACCGCCGGTTCGACGCTCACGGCCCAGCAGCCAGACAACAACACCGTCCGGACGACCTTGGAGGCGCTCGCGGCTGTCTTGGGGGGCACGCAGAGCCTGCACACCAACGCGAAAGACGAAGCCAGCGTGATCCCGACTGAAGAGTCGGCGTTGCTCGCGTTGCGCACCCAGCAGATCATCGCGCACGAGTCGGGCGTGACCACTGAGCCAGACCCGCTCGGCGGCAGCTACTATATCGAGTCGCTCACCGATCGCCTCGAGCAGCAGGCGCGCGACCAGCTGCACAAAATCGATAATCTGGGCGGGATTCTCAAGGCCATCGAGAGCGGATACGTGCGCCAGGAAATCTATCGCGCCGCTTCCGAACACCAACAGGCCGTGGAAGCCAGGGAGAAGATCATCGTCGGCGTCAACGAGTGCGTCAGCGACCAACCGTTGAAGGCGAAGACACAGCCGGTTGATCCATGTCTTGAACCGCGCCGCCGCCGGGAGCTTGCAGCCTTGCGCAAAAAACGGCACGCAGGCAAGGTTAAGAAGTGTCTGGCGACGTTGGAAAAAGCGGCAAACAGTTCGGAGAACCTGATGCCGGTCATAGTGGACTGCGTGAGCAGCAACGTCACGCTCGGCGAGATTTGCCGGGTGATGCGGAGTGTGTTCGGCGAGCACCGGCCTTCCCACAGCCTATGACCCGGTGAAGAAATGAAATCGAAACATCCCCTCAAGGTCCTCATCGCCAAAGCAGGACTCGACGGCCACGAGCGCGGCGCGCTCGTCGTGGCGATGGGCCTGCGCGATGCCGGTCTGGAAGTCGTCTATACCGGCATTCGCAGCACGCCTGAACAGATTGTCGCGTGGGCGATTCAAGAGAACGTGGACGCGATAGGTTTGAGTTCGCTGTCGGGGGGTCACATGGCGCAGTTCCGGCGCGTGATGGAAGTGCTCAAGCAGGAGAAGGTCAAGGGAGTTCTCGTCTTCGCCGGCGGCATCATTCCCGACGAGGACGTGAAGAAGCTCCAGAAGCTGGGCATCAAGGCCGTCTTCGGTCCTGGCAGTTCCATCGCCAGCATCCTCGCGTTCTTGAGGAAGCGCCTGGAGTAAAGCGCGACGGCAGCGAGCTGGCGATGAAATCCCCAGAAGCAGCCAATGGGGTGAAAGTGGCCGGACCCCAATCTTACGAATGAAATCTCACATGGGGTAAACACCCCATAGCGCCCGCCCGGTTTGCATGCGTATGTTCATCCAACTTGAGTAAATTCGGGCTGAGAAACAACAACTACCCCAAACGCAACAATGCTGTCCGGTGCGGACAAGCGGACAACAGAGAAAGGGATTTTACTTTTGCAGCGTGGACAGTTATTTTTTCCCAAGGTGTTACGGATGAATGCAGACCATACTGATCCAACCACGGAGTTTTCCACGCTTGTCGAAATCCTTCGCTGGCGAGCGCTTCAGCAGCCAGGACAGCGGACCTATACCTCCTTTACCCATCTGGTGGATGGAGAAGCAGAAGGGGGTAATCTGGGCGGTCCGGCATTGGACTGCCAAGCCCGGAGTATCGGAGCACTGCTCCAAAGCTGCGTAGCAAGTGGGGAGCGCGCGCTGTTGCTTTATCCAACAGGTCTCGAGTTCATCGCCGCTTTTTTTGGTTGTTTATATGCCGGGGTGATTGCCGTCCCTCTGCCTCCGCCCAATCTCGCCCAGCCACAGCGGAGCGTCCCCAGGCTCCGGGCCATCATCAGCGATGCGCGGCCGTCGGTGGTGCTCACCACGTCGGCGATTCTCTCCAGCACTGGGGGTCTGTTCACGCAAGCTCCCGAGTTGCAGAAGATGCGCTGGGTGGCCACCGACCGGGTTGCCGGCGGCCTGGCGCAGGAATGGCGAGATCCGGCTGTGACCAGAAACACCGTGGCGTTGCTCCAATACACTTCCGGCTCCACCGCGGAACCGAAGGGCGTCATGATCAGCCACGGGAACCTCCTCCACAATTCGGCCTATATCAACCGCCTCTTCGCGCTCATTCCGGACAGTGTCACCGTCACGTGGCTGCCGGCCTTCCATGACATGGGACTTACCAACGGGATTATCCAGCCGGTGTTCAAGGGAGGTCCTTGTTACCTGATGTCGCCGGCATCCTTTCTCATGCGGCCGATCCGGTGGCTCCAGGCCATTTCGCGCTACAAAGCCACGATTAGCGGCGGCCCCAATTTCGCGTATGAATTGTGTGCCCGCAGAATTACTCCCGAACAACGCGAAACTCTCGACCTCAGCAGTTGGGATGTGGCTTACAACGGCGCAGAGCCAGTCCGCGCCGACACCATGAAACAATTTGCGGCCACCTTTGCCTCGTGTGGTTTCCGCCCCAGCGCCTTCCATCCCTGTTACGGACTCGCCGAAGCCACATTGCTGGTTTCCGGCGGTTCTTTAAAAGAGGAGATGTTCCGCACGATCCAAGTGGCCGCATTTGAACAGAACCGCGTCGTGGAGGCCTCCGCCCAACACCAGAATGTGCGGACACTGGTCGGCAGTGGCCACGCCTTGGATGATACCAGGATTGTCATCGCTCATCCGGATTCGTTGACCGCGTGTGCATCAGATGAAGTGGGCGAAATCTGGGTGTCCGGCCCGGGTGTGACGCAGGGGTATTGGAACCGACCCGAGGACACAGAACGCGCTTGTCGGGCCTGCCTGAAAGATACCGGGGAGGGACCGTTTCTACGCACCGGCGATTTGGGATTTATGAAAAACGGCGAGCTGTTTGTCACCGGTCGCCTGAAGGATCTGATCATCATCAGCGGTCGCAAGCTTTACCCCCAGGATATTGAATTGACGGTGGAGCAGAGTCACCCGGCCTTGCGACCGACTTGCTGTGCGGCGTTTTCGGTCGATGGCACCGGCGAAGAACGGCTGATCATTGCCGCCGAAGTCGAGCCCCGGCACCAGCCGGCGGTTTGCAACCCGCCGGATGGGGAGGCGCGCGCTCATCCCAACGGGCGTTTGCCGCTGGATGTCGAGGCGGTGGTTCGGGCCATTCGTAGGGCGGTGGCCGAAGAGCATGATGCGCGAGTCCACACGGTGGTGCTGCTCCGGGCGGGGCGCATTCCCAAGACCACCAGCGGCAAGGTGCAGCGTCATGCATGCCAAGCCAGTTTCCTAAAAGGGACGCTGGAAAGACTTGGCGAGGAGTGAGCGATGGCTGACAATTCCACCAAAGCAGAGGTCATTCAAGCATGGTTAGTCTCCAAACTTTCCGAGCGGCTGGGAATCGAGTCTCACGAGATCGATATCCGCGAACCCTTCGCCAGTTACGGACTCGGATCCACGGAGGCGGTCAGTCTGGCCGGTGAACTCGCCGAGTGGCTGGGACAAAAACTTTCTCCGGCTTTGGTTTATGAATACCCGACCATTGAGGTTCTCGCCCGGCATTTAGCGGGATCACCGGACGTGCCGGAGTTCGCGACCAAGGCTGGCCACGACCGGGAGGCAAAAAACGAACCAATCGCCATCATCGGCATCGGCTGCCGGTTTCCCGGCGCGAACGACCCGGCCGCGTTCTGGAAGATGCTGCGAGACGGAGTGGACGCCATCAGCGAAGTTCCCTCGGATCGTTTCGACCAGCATGCATTTTACGATCCCGACCCGTCCGTCCCGGGCAAAATGAACACCCGCTGGGGCGGTTTTCTGGGGCACGTGGATCAGTTCGATCCCAATTTCTTTGGCATCTCCCCGCGGGAGGCGCAGCGCATGGACCCCCAGCAACGCCTCTTGCTGGAGGTAACCTGGGAAGCGTTACAGGACGCAGGGCAGGTGCCCAAGCGACTGGTTGGCACCCAGGCCGGCGTATTCATCGGCATCGCGACCAACGATTACGGCCGGCTGCAGTGGAATGATCTCGAGCGAATTGATGCCTACTCCGGCACCGGCAATGCATCGAGCATCGCCGCCAACCGAATCTCGTATCTGTTCGATTTCCGCGGGCCGAGTCTCGCCATCGACACAGCCTGCTCCTCGTCGCTCGTTGCCGTTCATCTGGCCTGCTGCAGCTTGCGGAACGGCGAGTCCACGCTGGCTGTGGCCGGGGGTGTGAACCTGATTCTCTCGCCGGCGATTGCGATCAATTTCACCAAAGCAGGCGCCATGGCGCCGGACGGGCGCTGCAAAGCGTTCGATGCCCGGGCCAACGGCTACGTTCGCAGTGAGGGTGCCGGCGTCGTCGTGCTGAAGCCCCTCTCGAAAGCCCTGGCGGATGGTGATCCGATTTATGCCGTCATTCGCGGCAGCGCCGTGAACCAGGACGGGCGGAGCAACGGGCTCATGGCGCCGAATCCACTGGCCCAGGAGGCGGTCCTGCGTGAAGCCTACCGGCAAGCCGCAGTCTCGCCCGGCAAGGTTCAATACGTCGAGGCCCACGGCACAGGCACGTTGTTGGGCGACCCGATCGAGGCGAAAGCGCTGGGCATAGTGCTGGGCGTCGATCGTCCACCGGGACGGCCTTGCGCCTTGGGATCGGTCAAGACCAACATGGGCCACCTCGAGGCCGCCGCCGGCATCGCGGGCTTGATCAAGGTGGCGCTGGCGCTCCGGCATCGGGAGATCCCGCCGAGCCTGCACTTTGAAAAGCCCAACCCGCATATTCCTTTTGACGAGCTTCCGCTCCGGGTGCAGACGACGCTGGATCCATGGCCTGCCGAGTCCGGTCCAGCCTTGGCCGGAGTCAGCTCATTCGGCTTCGGCGGCACCAACGCCCATGTGGTTTTGGAAGAAGCGCCGCCGGCGATTTCGGGAAAGCCGGAGGCAGAACGGAAAATCGGCACCCACTTGCTCCCGCTGTCAGCGCGCAGTCCGGAAGCCCTCCAGTCTCTCGCTCGCTCCTGGCAAAACTTCCTCGCCACCCCCGAGTCCGCGGCGGCGGTGTTGGACGTCTGTTACACGGCCAGCGTGCGGCTGAGTCACCACGACCACCGTCTCGCCGTGACCGGCAATTCGCCGGCGCAACTGATTGAGAGTCTGGAAGCTTTTTTGCGGGGCGAGACTCGTCCTGGCTTGTCGTCTGGCCGCAAGCTCGCCGCACGCCGTCGAAAACTTGTTTTTGTGTTCCCGGGTCAGGGGAGCCAATGGTTTGGCATGGGGCGACGGCTGTTTGAGCAGGAAGCCGTTTTCCGTGAAGTCATCGAACGCTGTGATCGGGCGATGCGACCCTACGGAGATTGGTCGTTGCTCGCCGAAATCAAGGTCACCGAGGCTGCGCAGTCGCGGTTGAACGAAGTTGATATCATCCAGCCGGCACTCTTTGCGATTCAAGTTGCCCTGGCAGCCCTGTGGCGCTCGTGGGGGATCGAGCCGCAGGCAGTGGTGGGCCATAGTTTGGGAGAGGTCGCGGCCGCGCACGTCGCCGGTGCGCTGAGCCTCGACGATGCCGTCCGGGTCATTTGTCATCGCAGCCGGTTGTTCAAGCGCACCGTCGGGCAAGGAGCGATGGCGGTGGTGGAACTTTCCATCGAGGAAGCTCGACGGGTCCTGATCGGCTCCGAGGACCGCGTGTCCATCGCGGTCAGCAACGGTCCCACCTCGACGGTTTTGTCCGGCGATCCGGCCGCGCTCGCCGCCATTCTGGATCAGTTGCAGCGGCGCGACGTCTTCTGTCGCATGGTGAAGGTCGATTTTGCCTCGCACAGCCCCCAGATGGAGCCGTTGCGCGCCGATTTGCTGCAGGCTTTGGAAGGGCTGCAGCCGCGGGCTGAATCCGTGCCGATCTACTCGACGGTGACCGGCCAGGTCAGCCACGGGCTGGAATTCGATGCGCTCTATTGGACGAGGAACATGCGAGAGCCGGTGCTGTTCTCTACTGCGGTTCAGCATCTGGTGGAAGCTGGGCATGACATCTTTCTGGAAATCAGCCCGCACCCCATTCTGCTCAGCGCCATGCAGCAAGGGTTTCATCACTTCGGCCAGGAAGCCGCCGTGCTTCCTTCTCTGCGGCGTGAGGAAGATGAACACACGGTCCTGCTCGGATCGCTGGGCGCGCTTTATACTTTGGGATACCCGGTCGATTGGAATCTGATCTATCCAACCGGCGGCCGGTGCGTTCAACTCCCGTTCTATCCGTGGCAACGGGAGCGTTGTTGGCTTGAGCCATCAACAGGAGATACCGGCTCTCACCGGGAGCAAGTTTCTCGGGGCGGGAACGGGAAACATCCGCTGCTGGGCCGGCATTTCAAATCGGCGGATCCGGCCGGAACCCACTTCTGGGAAACCACGCTGGACAAGAATTCCCTGCCTTATCTGGATGACCACCGCATCCAAGGCATCGCCGTGCTGCCCGCCTCGGCCTATCTGGAGATGGCCCTGGCCGCCGCGGTTGAAGTCTTCGGAGCGCAATCCGTGGCGCTGAAGGACATCGAATTTCGCAAGGCGCTTTTCCTGCCCGAGGGCGGAACCTACACGATTCAGGTGATCCTCTCTCAGGGCGCAGAGGGAGCGACATCCTTTCACATCTACAGTTGCTCCGGTCAATCATGGATGCTGCATGCGACCGGCAAGGTCAGTTTGCAGGAGGACAACAGCGTCATCACTCCGGAGGCTGGGACGGAGACGCTCAAGGAGATGCGGACTCGATGCGCCGAGAAAATCTCCGGCGAAGATTATTACCGGAAGCTCAGCGAAAGCGGTGTCCATTACGGTCCGTTCTTTCAGAGCATCGCCCAGTTGTGGCGCAACAACGGCGATGTGTTGGGTGAAGTGCAAGTGCCCGATGGGCCGGAGGCAGACTTCAATGGCTTTCGAGTTCACCCGGCCATTCTCGATGCCGGGTTACAGGCTTTCGGGGCGGCAATTGCCGCGGAAGCGACTGAAAAAAGCCGCCAAGGAATCTACCTGCCGACCCGCATCGGCCAGTTCCGCGTTCATGGTCGTCCAGACCGACATTTATGGAGTCACACCCGGGTGCAGCGCCGGGAGACGGATGCCACCACGGGAGAGGTGCAGCTTCTGGATGAAGCGGGACGCGTTGCGGTCGACATTCAGGGACTGCGCTTTGAATATCTGGGCGAAGATGCACCGCTCGCGACGGTCGAGAATCTCGACGACTGGCTCTATGAGTTCCAGTGGCAGCCCAAAGAGCGCGTGGCAGGAAAACCTTCCGCGCCAGCCAGCCAAGCAAGCTGGGTGATCTTTACGGACAACGGTGGCGTCGGCGAGGCGCTGGCCGCGCTGCTGGAAGCCCGGGGCGAACGGAGTGTTCTGGTCTCCAGCGGGGAATCGTTCGAGCAAACGGACGGCGAGCATTATCGCATCCGTCCCGACCGACCGGAAGACATCCACCGTCTCTTCGAGTCGGCTCAGCCGGGCTATCGTGGAATTGTCCATCTCTGGAGTCTGGATGGTGCCCGTCCAGAGGAGACTACCGTGGCCTCGCTGAATGCCGCCCAGACGATGGGCTGCGGCAGTGTCCTGCTGCTGGTGCAAGAACTGGCTCGAATGGAATCGCCTGACCTCCCGCGACTGTGGCTGATCACGCAGGGTGCTCAAGTGGCTGGCGAAAAGCCCGCGCCGTTGTCCGTCGCGCAGTCGCCGCTTTGGGGATTGGGTCGCGTCATTGCTCGGGAACACCCGACGTTCTGGGGAGGGTTGGTGGACATGGAACCCGGGTCATCATTGCGTGACGCTGCCGTTCATCAGTTGTGGGAGGAAGTCTCCAGTGCGGATGGAGAGGATCAACTTGCGTTTCGTCAAGGGCGGCGATATGTGGGCCGTTTGGTCCGCCAGCACCCATCGGTCACGCAAGCACCTCCCCTCCGGTGGCGGACGGACGGCAGCTATCTGATTAGCGGAGGACTCGGAGACCTCGGCCTCCTGGTCGCGCGTTGGATGGTCGAGCAAGGGGCGCGGCGGTTGATCCTTCTGGGACGCACCCAGCTCCCGCCGCGCACGAACTGGAGTTCGGTGGGAACCGGAAGTCGCCTGGCCCGTCAAATCACCGCCATTCGGGAACTGGAATCATTGGGAGCATCCGTGCATCTGGCGCCGGTCGATGTGGCGGATGAAGGAGCGTTGAGCGGTTTTCTGGACGAGTTTCGCGCGGAGGGTTGGCCGCCGATCCGGGGTGTCGTGCATGCGGCGGGCGTACTGCAGGACGGACTACTGGTGCAACTCGATGCGGCGGCACTGACGACGGTTTTGCGGCCCAAGGTGACGGGCGGCTGGCTGCTGCATCGCCTGCTCCAGGACGATTCATTGGACTTCTTTGTCCTCTTCTCTTCCGCCGGTTCCGTGCTGGGCCAGCCCGGTCAGGGGAACTATGCCGCCGCCAACGCCTTCCTGGATGCGCTCGCGCATCACCGGCAAGCTCAGGGCCAGCCGGCACTAAGTATCAATTGGGGGGCCTGGGCCGGTGCGGGATTCGCGGATTCGGTTGGCGGCAAGCGTCTCGCGGCGCGCCTCGCGCTCCTGGGAATCAGCAGCCTCGCGCCCAAGCAAGCGCTGGAAATGCTGGGAAGACTTCTCGGGCAAACTGCAACCCAGGTCGTGGCGGTGCCGGTCAACTGGAAGCAATATCGGGAGTTTTATCCGGCCGGCAACGCCTCGCCGCTGCTCTCGGAACTGGCTCGTGAGGAAGCCGAGGTCCCCCGGCCAGCGGGCCGCACGAGCGAAAGGAGGGATGCCCTTCTTGCGGCCGAACCAGCGGAACGCCGGCAATTGCTGCAATCCTACCTGAGCGAGCAAGTGGCCCGGGTGCTCGGACTCAGCCCATCCAAGTTGGACGTCCAGCAACCCCTGAGCCATCTCGGACTGGACTCCTTGATGGCCGTGGAGCTGAAAAACCGGATCGCGGTTGACCTCAAGGTGAACGTGCCGGTGGTGAAATTCCTTCAGGGCTTTAGCGTGGACCAGGCTGTCACGCAGGTGCTTGATCAACTGGCAGCCGAGGCCGCCAACCCGACGACGCCTCTGGCCCCGGCAGTGGCACTGCAGAAGGAGCAGCAAAATGCGGAACATCTGTTGGCCAACCTTGATCAGCTATCGGATGAGAAAGTGGATTCATTGCTCACCGATATGCTGGCTGAGGAGAAGAATGGCAAATGATCCAGACCGCTCCGCCAATTGCCGAACTCTCACCTGCCGAAAAGCGCGTCCTTCTTGCCCAACTCCTGCGGAAAAAGGCGAGCGCGGCCAAATCGGTTTATCCGCTCTCTGATAATCAACAGGGCATCTGGTTTCTCTGCCAGTTCGCGCCGGAAAGCTCGATTTACAATGTCAGTTTCGCGGCGCGCATCCGCTCCGATTTGGACATCCCGGCTTTCCACCGCGCGTTTCAGGCGCTGGTTGACCGCCATCCTTCCCTGCGGACCACGTTTGGGGTGCGCTCCGGCAAACCTGTTCAACAGATCCACGAACAGCAGCCGGTCCAATTCGAGGTGACCGATGCCTCTGCCTGGCGAGAGGATGAATTGCAGAACCGGTTGGTCGAGGAAACCCAGCGCCGGTTTGATCTGGAACGCGGGCCGGTCATGCGGGTGAGCCTGTTCACGCGATCGGTGCAGGAACACATCCTGTTGCTGGTCATTCATCATATCGTGGTCGATTTCTGGTCCCTCGCGGTGATCCTGAATGAACTCGGGGTGCTGTATCCGGCGGAAATGGCCGGTCGGCCCGCGGCTCTTCCTCCCCTTGAACTGCAATACACGGACTTCGTTCGTTGGCAGACCGAAATGCTGGCGAGTCCGGCCGGTGAACGGCTTTGGGACTATTGGAAGAAACAATTGGCCGGCCCGTTACCCGTGCTCAATCTGCCGACCGACCGGCCGCGACCGCCGATTCAGATGTTTCGTGGCGCGCAGCACGATTTCACTCTGAACGATGAACTGGCCCGGCGGCTCAGGGCGCTCGCCAAAGCCGAGGGAGCGACGCTGTATATGGTCCTGCTGGCGGCGTTCGACCTGATGCTTTACTTCCACAGCGGCCAGGAAGACATCCTCGTGGCTTCTCCCATGGTCGGAAGGAGCCGGGCCGACTTTGAGGGGATGGTGGGCTTCTTCGCCAATCCGGTTGTCTTGCGGGCGGATCTTTCCGGAAATCCAACTTTCCGGGCGCTGCTGGGTCAGGTGCGTCAGACGGTGTTGGGTGCTCTCGAACATCAGGATTATCCCACCCTGCGTTTGGTCCAGCGGCTCCGTCCGCCCCGGGACTTGAGCCGATCACCGCTCTGCCAGACCATGTTCGTCCTGGATAAACCGCACCGGGTCGCCGAACAGGACGGACCGGCATTCGCGCGGGGCGAGACCGGGTTGCGGATGGATCTGGGTGGATTTGTGATGGAGTCGATTCCCCTGGAACGACGGGCCGCGACTCTGGATATGGTCATGTTGATCATCGAGACGACCGGCTCGCTTTCCGCCTCCATCCGCTTCAACACCGACTTGTTTGATGCCGCCACCATCGCCCGGATGGCGGGACACTTTCAGGCGCTGCTGCAAAGTGTCATTCGCGATCCGGCCGCCGCGATCGGTGATTTTGAAATTCTGACCGGTGCGGAACGCCGGCAACTGTTGGTTGAGTTCAACAATACCAAGACCGATTACCCCGAAGACAAGTGCGTCCACCATTTATTTGAGGAACAGGTCCAGCGGACGCCGGACAGTGTGGCCGTTGCGTTTGAGAAACAGCCACTGACCTACGCTCAACTCAACGCCCGCGCCAATCAACTGGCCCATCACCTGCAAACGCTGGGCGTGGGGCCGGAGGTGCCGGTGGCCATTTGCCTGGAGCACTGCCCGGAGATGGTCGTCGGGGTTCTGGGCATTCTCAAAGCCGGCGGGGCCTGGCTGCCATTGGATCCGTCGTATCCCAAGGAGCGCCTGGCGTTCATGCTGCAAGATGCCCGTGCGCCCGTGGTGCTGACGCGGGATCGTTGGCTGGAGCGCCTGCCCGATTATACAGGGCGCGTCGTGTGTCTGGACTCCGGGTGGGAAGCCATCGCTCGGGAGAGTGAAAAGAATCCGGTCAGCGTGGCCACCGCCCAGAGCCTGGCCTATGTGATCTACACCTCTGGCTCGACGGGACAGCCCAAGGGAGTCATGTGCGAGCACGGCGGCCTCGTCAATTATCTGTGCTGGGTCAGCGAGGGTCCGCTGGGCGCCCCGGGGCTTTGTATGCCCCTGACGACGAAACTGACTTTCGACATGTGCCTGAAGCAACTATTCCCCCCGCTCCTGCGAGGCGGCGAGGTGTGGATTCTCCCGGAAGAGGTCGTGGCAGAACCTGTCGCGCTGCTGTCGGCACTTGCCGCGCGGCCAAAGGTCGGGCTGAACTGCGTGCCATCGTTGTGGACGGCCATCCTCCACGCCATCCAGTCCGGTCAAGCCGCGCCACCGGGCGAAGGTCTGGCGTATCTGTTTTTCGGCGGCGAGCCGCTGGGCAAAGAGCTGGTCGCGCGCTCCTGGTCCGCGCTGCCGCATCTCCAGATCTGGAACATCTACGGCCCGACGGAGGCGACCGCCAACGCGTCCGCCGCCAGAATTATCCCGGGCGACGAGGTGACAATTGGTCGTCCCATCGCCAACGCGCAGATCTACATCTTGAATTCCTCACTGCATCCGGTCCCGATCGGCGTGCCGGGTGAGTTGCACATCGGTGGTGTCGGCGTGGCCCGCGGTTATCTGAACCGGCCGGAGTTGACCGCCGAGAAATTTATTCCCGACCCGTTCAGCGCCGTGCCCGGAGCTCGAATATACAAGACCGGCGATCTGGCCCGCTATCGGACCGATGGGAACATCGAGTTCCTCGGTCGGGCCGACCATCAGGTGAAGATCCGCGGGTTTCGCATCGAACTGGGAGAAATCGAAGCCGCGCTTGCCCAACACCCGGCCGTCCGGGAGGCCGTCGTCCTGGCTCGGGAAGACGCGGCGGGAGACCCTTCGGCTTCGCTCAAGACAGAGAAGCGGTTGGTGGCCTATGTGGTCGCGGGGCGCGAGCCTCTCCCCACGACCACCGAGCTGCGTGATTTTCTGAAGGGGAAACTGCCCGAGCACATGGTGCCGGCGGTCTTCGTGCTGCTGGATGCCCTGCCGCTGATGCCCAACGGGAAGATCGACCGCCGGGCACTGCCGTCGCCCGACCGATCCCGACCCGAATTGGACAAGGCCTTCGTGGCGCCTCGCACTCCGACAGAAGAATTATTGGCGGAGATCTGGGCCCAGCTCCTCGACCTTGAACGGGTAGGTGTCCACGACAATTTCTTCGACCTCGGCGGCCATTCGCTTTTGGCAACTCAGGTCGTGTCCCGGATGCGCGAGGCATTCCAGGTGGAAATTCCGCTGCGTCGTCTGTTCGAGGTGCCGACCGTGGCGGGTCTGGCGGAAAGCATTGAGGCCGCCCGTCTGGCCGGGCCGAACCTGTTGGCGCCCCCCATCCTGCCGGTTCCACGGAACGGGGACCTGGCTCTCTCCTTTGCCCAGCAGCGACTCTGGTTCTTCGATCAGTTGGAACCGGGCCTCCCGGCCTACAATATTCCGGCCGCCGTCCGCCTCAAGGGACGACTCAACCTGGCGGCGCTGGAGCAGAGTCTCAACGAAATCGTCAAGCGCCACGAATCCTTGCGCACCACCTTTGGGAAGGTGGGGGGACGGCCCACGCAAGTGATCGCCCCGACCCTGACGATCGAGCTGCCGGTCGTTGACCTGCGGAAGTTGCCGGCGGGCGAGCGGGAGACCGAGGTCCGGCGACGGGTCACCGCCGAAGCCCAGCGGCCCTTCGATTTGTCCCAAGGCCCGCTCTTACGGGGCACCGTGTTGCGGTTGGGCGACGAGGAGCACGTGGGGCTGCTGACGATGCACCATATTGTCTCCGACGGTTGGTCAACGGGAATACTGGTTCGAGAGGTGGCGACGCTCTATGTCGCGTTCTGCGCCGGCGGGTCCTCGCCGCTGACGGCGCTGCCCATTCAATATGCGGACTTCGCCCACTGGCAGCGGCTGTGGCTGCAGGGCGAAATTCTGGAATCGCAGATTGCCTATTGGAAGGAGCAATTGGCCGGTGCCCCCGCGCAGATCGATCTGCCCACGGATTACTCCCGACCGGCGGTGCAGACTTTCCGGGGTGCGCACCAATCGTTGGTATTGCCCAAGCGCCTGAAGGATGGGTTCAAAGCGATTGGTCGCCAGGAAGGCGTCACCCTCTTCATGGCAATGTTGGCGGCGTTCAAGATTTTGTTGCATCGCTACACGAGTCAGGACGACGTCATCGTGGGAACGCCGATCGCCAACCGTAACCGGCTGGAGACCGAAGGGCTGATCGGGTTCTTCGTCAACGCACTGGTCCTCCGGACGGACCTTTCCGGGAATCCCAGTTTTCGGGAGATCTTGCGGCGGGTGCGGGAAGTCTGTTTGGGGGCGTATGGCCATCAGGACCTGCCTTTTGATCGGCTGGTCGAGGAATTGCATGTGAAGCGGGACTTGAGCCGCAATCCGCTCTTTCAAGTGATGTTCGTGCTGCACAATGCTTCACTGCGGACAATCGAGCTGCCGGGTTTGACCCTGAGCCCGGTCGAGGGGGACAGCGAGACGGCTCACTTTGATTTGACCCTGCAGATCCTGGACACCGAGCAAGGGCTGACGGCCGCATTCGTGTATAACACCGATCTATTTGAGGCGGCCACCATTGCCCGGATGCTGGGAAATTTTCAGACCCTGTTGGAGGCCATCGTCGCTGATCCCGAGCAGCGTCTCTCGGACTTGCCGCTCTTGACCGAAGCCGAGCGGCGGCAATTGTTGGTGGAGTGGAACGGCACCAAGACCGATTGTCCGCAGGATTTGTGTGTTCATCAGCTCTTTGAAGCACAGGCGGAGCGAACGCCGGACGCCATCGCCATCGTGTTCGAAGCGGAGCAGTTGACGTATGGAGAGTTGAACCGCCGGGCCAATCAACTCGCGCATCACCTGCGCGCGCTGGGAGTCGGACCCGAGGCGCTGGTGGCCATTTGCGTGGAACGCTCGTTGGAGATGATCATCGGATTGCTGGGCATTCTCAAGGCGGGCGGCGCGTTCGTGCCCCTAGACCCGGCGTATCCGAAGGAGCGCCTGGCCTTCATGCTGAAAGATGCCCAGGTTCCGGTGCTGTTGACCCAGGAACGGTTGGTGGCCGGGTTGCCGGAACAGAATGCCAAAGTCATCTGTCTGGATTCAGGGTGGGGGGCCATTGCCAGTGAAAGCGGAGAGAACCCCGGCACCTCAACCCTCCCCGAAAACCTGGCCTATGTCATCTACACTTCGGGATCTACGGGGCAGCCCAAGGGAGTTCTCGTTTCACATGGCTCCATTTCCGGTCACTGCCGGAATGCTCAAAGGTGCTACGAACTGGACTCCCGCGATGTCGTCCTCCAGTTTGCTTCGTTGAGTTTCGATGTGTCACTGGAGGAAATCCTGCCGACACTGATCGTCGGGGCCCGGCTGGTGATTTCGGGGGCAAACGTCTGGCAGCCGGCAGAATTTCATCGAAAGATTTCCGAATTTGGACTCACGGTCCTCAATCTTCCCACTGCCTACTGGCAGGAACTGGCTCGGGAATGGGCGGGCGTCCCGGAGCTGGTTCCGAACATTCAGCCCAGGCTCTTCATTGTCGGCGGAGATACGATGTTGCCCGATGTTCTCAAGCTCTGGCAGCGGACACCGTTGAATTCCATCCGGCTCCTCAATGCTTACGGTCCGACCGAGACGACGATCACGGCAACGGCCTTCGAAACCGCTCTCCGTCCCGGTGAGAACACGACGGATCAGCGGGTGCCCATTGGTCGTCCCCTCGCCAACCGGGCGATCTATATTCTGGACCAGCACGACAACCCCGTTCCGATCGGCGTTCACGGTCATCTGCATATCGGCGGAGCGGGCCTGGCCCGCGGGTATCTGAACCGGCCGGAGTTGACCGCCGAGAAGTTTATTCCAGACCCGTTCAGCGCCGTGCCCGGAGCACGAATGTATAAGACCGGCGACCTGGCCCGCTATCGGCCCGATGGGAACATCGAGTTCCTCGGCCGGGCCGACCACCAGGTGAAGATCCGCGGGTTTCGCATCGAACTGGGAGAAATCGAGGCTGCGCTCAGCCAACATTCCGCCGTGCGGGAGGCTGTGGTCATGGATCGGGAAGACGCGCCGGGCGAGAAGCGGTTGGTGGCCTATGTGGTCGCGGACTCCACGGCTGATGAACTGCGTCACTTCCTCAAAGACAAGCTTCCCGAGCACATGGTGCCGGCGGTGGTCGTGTTGCTTGATGCGTTGCCGTTGATGCCCAATGGGAAGGTGGACCGCCGGGCACTGCCGGCGCCGGACCGATCCAGGCCGGAGTTGGAGAAGGCTTTCGTCGCGCCCCGCGATGACCTGGAACTCCAACTCGCGCACATCTGGGAGGAGGTCTTGGGCGTTCGACCGGTCGGGGTGAGAGATAATTTTTTTGAGCTGGGGGGACATTCGCTGCTGGCGGTGCGTCTGTTCGCCCTCATCGAGAAACGGCTGGGTAAAAAACTTCCGTTGACGGCCATCTTTCAGGGAGCAACGGTTGAGCATCTCGCCGCTGTTCTCCGTCAGCCGGCCACGCACGGCCCGCAGTCCTCGTTGGTGGCCCTTCAACCCGGTGGCAGCAAACGGCCGCTCTTCCTGGTGCATCCGGCGGGCGGACACGTTTTCCCCTATATTCATCTGGCGCAGTTGCTGGGTCCCGATCAACCCTGTTATGGGCTGCAAGCCAGGGGGCTGGAAGACGGACAAGACCCCCACACGCGCATTGAAGACATGGCTGCTTATTACATCCAAGCCCTGCAAACCGTGCAGCCGGCGGGGCCATACCTTCTGGGCGGATGGTCCATGGGAGGTGTGGTCGCCTTCGAGATGGCGCAGCAGCTTCACGCACAAGGTCAGCGGGTGGCTTTGCTCGCCTTGCTGGATGGCCGGATTCCCACTCCCGATGAGACGTTTCCGGAGGAAGATTCTGAAGCGGTCTTGCTGGTCGAGCGTTACTTCGGCATTTCGTTTGGCCCGATGGAGTCCATGGCGGGGCTTCCCAAAGACGAACAACTGGCCTTTATGCTGGAACAGGCGAAGAGCGCAGGCTTGGTGCCCGCGGAGCTTGACGTTTCCCAAGCCCGCCGTTTTGTCGAACTCCTCCGGAACGACCTGCGCGCGACGCAGAACTACGGACTGCATCTCTACCCGGGTCGAATCACCTTCTTCAAGGCAAGTGAAACGCTGTCGGGCACCGCATCGGACCTGACGATGGGCTGGAGCGAATGGGCCAGCGGCGGAGTGGAGGTCCACGTCATTCCGGGCAATCACGCCAATCTGATGTATGAGCCTCACGTTGAAGTCCTGGCTGAGAAACTGACGGCTTGCCTCAACCTGGCGCAATTCGCGGAGGCGGAAGAAAATGCCGAAGCAGCAAAAACAAACCAATGACCACCGCTACCGCCATTGACTCCTGGATTGCCTTCCGCAAACCGAACCCACAGGCCCGCCTCCGTCTGTTCTGTTTCCCCTACGCCGGAACCGGTGCCTCGATTTTTCGCACCTGGCCGGATAGCCTGCCAGCGGATATTGAGGTCTGTCCGGTTCAACTCCCCGGTCGGGGAACCCGGCTGATGGAGACCCCGTTCACTCAGCTCTCGCCTCTGGTCCAGACCCTCGCCCAAGCCCTGGTTCCACTCCTGGACAAGCCTTTTGCCTTCTTCGGTCACAGCCTGGGAGCGCTGGTTGGCTTTGAACTCGCCCGTCAGCTCCGGCGACAGTCTGGCGTTCAGCCGGTTCGCTTGTTTGTCTCTGCGGATCGCGCGCCGCAGATCCCTCATCGGGACCGGCCGATCCATGCCCTGCCCGAGGGGGAATTCCTGGCCGAATTACGCCGCCTGAATGGCATCCCCGGAATAGTGTTGGAGGAGGCAGAACTCATGCAGATCATGCTTCCCGTCCTGCGGGCAGATTTCGCCGTTTACGAAACTTACCTGTGCTCAACCGAGCCTCCTCTCAACTGCCCCATCTCCACCTTTGGCGGCTTGCAGGATCACCGGGTGAGTCGTGGCGATCTCGAAGCTTGGCGCGATCAAACGAGTGTTTCCTTCTCGCTGCGGATGTTTCCCGGTGACCACTTCTTCTGGAACACAACCCAGCCACTTCTGCTTCAGGCGCTCTCCCTGGAATTGCGCGGAGACGGGTGAGAACCATCCCATGAAAGCAGCACCCATCACCTCTCCGGTTCCCCCGTGGCGCCCGCCACCGGAAATTTTGGTGTTGAGGTGTGATGAGGTTCATGTCTGGCGAGCGACCCTGGACCAGACACCGTCACAGATTGAGAGCTTCCGCCACTACTTGGCTGCGGATGAACCGGCGAGGGCGGAGCGGTTCTATTTCCAGAGAGACCGCGAGCACTTTATCGTCGCTCGTGGAATGCTCCGGGCCATCCTCGGCGGCTACTTGAACCGAGCGCCTGAAAGCCTTTCCTTATGCTACAGCTCTCATGGTAAGCCTGCCCTTGCCGGAGAATCCGGCGGGGATGCGATTCGCTTTAACCTGTCCCACTCCCACGGAATCGCCCTTTACGCGGTCACTCGTGGCCGGGAGGTGGGCATTGATGTCGAGCGCATCCGTTTCAATCTGGCAGTCGCGGAGATTGCGGAGCGGTTTTTCTCACGGCGGGAGGTGGCGATGCTCCGGACACTCCCAACCGAGGAGCAGCGTGAGGCGTTCTTTCGCTGTTGGACGCGCAAGGAGGCCTGCCTCAAAGCCCGGGGCGAAGGACTTTCACTGCCTTTGGACCAGATTGACGTGTCGCTGGCTCCCGTGGAACCGGACGCAGAACCCGGCACTCAACGAGATTCATCCGAAGCCTCCCGCTGGTCACTTCAGGAACTTGGCCCCGCCCCCGGCTATGTCGCCGCTCTTGCCGTGGAAGGACAAGGCTGGCGTCTTGCCTGCTGGCAATGGCCGGATCCGGGACAGCCATCAGTCTGAAGGTTGCGACTCATTCTTACTCCATCTCTCGGCGAGCCGTTTGACGATCCAATAGGTGAGCAACGTAACGGGGATGGCGATGATGATCGAGCCAACGAACATGGCGGCGTAAACATCCCAACCCATCTGCAAAACGTCCCACAGTCGTGCCTGATCCAACGTCAGCGGATGCTGCACCGGGAGGATCAACTTCCCCAATAGATATTCAGCCAGCCAGAGCAAAGGCAATAGCGGGGTATAGAGAATCGCCGTCGCCGCCCCGGCGACGGCGGCGATCACGTTCCTCTTCAGCAGCCACGCCACCACGGTCGCCACGATTATTGGGGATGGATTCAACGGCAGGAAACTGGCAAAGATGCCGATGGAGAAGCCGGCCGCGATTTGGTCCGGTCGGGCGTCGAGGTGCGACAGCTTCTGCCAAATCTCCCGGGTTCGTTGTTTCAGGGTGATTCTGGCCATGGCTCAGAGCGTCTGGCCGGCACGCGCCACATCACTGGCGATCTGACCGTCATGCAAACGAATCAACCGGCGCGCCCGCTCCATGACTTGAGGATCATGGGTGGCATACACGAACGTCGTGCCGTGGGCGCGATTGAGTTGCTCCATCACTTCGAGGAGCGCGGTCGCCGTGGCTGAGTCGAGATTTGCCGTGGGTTCGTCCGCCAGAATCAGCGCCGGTTCGGTGACCATGGCCCGCGCCACCGCCACCCGCTGCTGTTGCCCGCCGGACAACTCGCCGGGACGACGATGTTCAAGGCCGGCAAGACCGATTTCTGCGAACAGCTTTTGCACTCGTTCTTTGCGCTGCTCCGCCGGCACGCCCTGCAGGAGCAAAGTAAACTCAGCATTCTCCAAGGCAGTCAGGACCGGCAGCAGGTTGTAAGCTTGGAAGACGAAGCCGAGGCGCTGCAACCGCAGACGAGCCAGTTCCCCTGGGGACAAGAGTTGAAGGTTCCTCCCTTCCACCAACACCTCACCGGCATCGGCCCGGTCGAGTCCGCCGATGATGTTCAGCAACGTCGTTTTGCCGGAACCGGACGGGCCGGCAATCGCGAGAAATTCTCCGGGAGCAACCCGCAGGCTGATCCCGCCCAGTGCCGGGACCTCGATTGGCCCCGTGCGGTAGGTCTTCTTCACGTCCTTCAGTTCCACCGCCCACTCAGTCATATATCATCCTCCAAATCATGTTAAAACACCTTCAATGCGCCGGGCAGCTCGGTTCGCGCGGCCTTGAGCGCCGGATAAAAGGAGATGACGGTCGCCATGAGAAACACGATGCCGACGGACGAAGCGATTCGCGTCAGGCTCAAGCGCGAGTAGATGATCGGGTCAAAATCGAAAGCGGTGGGAAGGCCGCTGTGGAAAAACCGGCGCAGATCCAACCCGGCGGTGGCGAAATAATGGTGGGCGCTCAACCCCAGCACCAGACCCAGAGCGAGACTGATCGCCGTGAGCGCCAACGACTCACCAATGATCATGACGGCGAGCTGCACCGGCCGCAGGCCAAGCGCCGAACAGAGGCCGAATTCATAGCGGCGCTCTAGAACTCGCATGAGAATCGTGTTGAGTATCCCCAACCCGACCATCGCCAGCACTACACCGTTCATGACATAGTTAAAGGCCTCATCCAGCAAAAACATCTGAGCCATTGTCGGCATTGATTCCCGCCAGGGGAGAATTTCAACCGGAACTCCCGCCAACTGCTTCCGCAAGCCACGGGCGACCATCTGCGAGTCACCCTCCCGTTCAAGGAGGACCGCGACTTGAGTGACCCGGTCGGGCACTCCGAGCAGTGCCTGGGCCTCAGGCAACGGCAACTGGATGACGTGGGCATCGATCGCCTGGATGCCCGTGCGAAAAATCCCGCTCACCCGCAGCAGAGTGCTCTGCATTTCTCCGCCCTCCTCGCCCGTCGTTTTCGAGTCCGGCTGTGGCGCTGCCTGCGTCATGAGCACGACTTTGCCCCCGATCTTCACATCCAGCTTGCGGGCCAACTCAGTGCCAATGACAACGCCCGATTGTTGGTCGTCATTGAGATAGTTCCCCTCGACGATCCGCTGGGGAATCAGGGATACGGCCCGCTCCTCTTTGGGGATGACCCCCATGATGCGCACCCCATCAGCGTTGGCTGCGGAACTCAGCAATCCAGAGGCCAGCAGCCGGGGGCTCACGCCGCGCACATTATGTTTCATGGCCTCGGAGTGCAAAAACCCATCGGTCGTGGACACGACTCCTTCTGGCAGCAACAGCTCCTGAGAGCCGGTGTCTTGATACCCCTGCGCCTGGATAACGACGTGCCCGGTATCGAATCTTACCCCGTTACCAACCATTTGCTCATGGCTGCCATCGAGCAAGCCCAGGGAAATCAGAAGCAAGGTCAGACCCAAACCCAGGGCCAGCGCCGTCAGCAGGGTCCCGCGGGGGTTGCGCCAGAGATTGCGCCACCCGATTTTTATCAGCAGGAGAACACCCATTATCGTTAAACCTTTCGGAGCGCCTCCGTCGGTCGTAAGCGAGCCGCCCGCAACGCGGGATAGAGGGCCGATACCAGAGCCGTGACGGCCAGCCCCAGGGCGGCCTGAGTGTAGGCCATGAAATCCTGCCGACCGTGCCAGAGGGGATCCACCACGACTCCGGCCAGAGAGACTGCGCCGCGATCACCACCCAGGTTCAGACCATGAACCTGCAAATACCAGAGGAGTGGCGCCCCAAGCGCTGCTCCCAAAACCAGACTGGCTCCCGCCAAACTTGCCGTCTCCGCCACGATGAGACCCACCACCTGAACCGGACGCATTCCCACGGCCATCAGCATGCCAAGCTCCCGCGTGCGCTCGATGATCGCCATGAGCATGGTGTTGACGATACCCATGACTGCCAGCAGGAAAAAGATGAAAAAGAGAATAAAAGTGACACGATGATTGAACTGCACGTAATCGGCCAGCTCCGGCGCCAGCTCCGGCCAGGCCTGCACCCGAACTGGAAGCGCTTTATTCAGTTGCACCTCCAGTGCCGCCGCCGCCGTCGTCGCCGCGGTGATGTCATGGAGCTTGATTCCAACTTCATGGATCCTTCCCGGCGGCAAGCGCAACAACTCCTGCAGAGAAGCGAGAGACATGAGCACCAGACCCCGGTCCGTGGCGTCAAGCCCCGTGTGAAACATCCCGGTGACCGTGTATAGGTCATTTCCCGTCGAACCATCGGCCGCCGGCGTCAACAGGACGATTTCCGACCCCACCTTGACACCAATCGTGGCAGCGAGTTTATCTCCAATCACGACACCTTTGGGCATCCGTCCGGTCAGGTAGCTCCCTTTTACCATCCGGGTTTGCAGCACAGTAATCTTCTGTTCCTGATCGGGGACGACGCCGAGAAGTTGCACCCCAGCCGATAGATGGGTCGCGCTGACCAAGCCGTAGCCGCATACCCGGGGACTCGCAGCCTGAACCCGGGGGTCGGCGGCGATGTCGGCAACCAGCGCGCTGACATCGGTTCCGGTTCGCCCGCCCAAGGTCTGTTGCGTGGGGCGGTTCGGGTAGTAATCCGGAGCGTGAACCTCCATATCCGAGAGAACAAGGCCCGTGCCGCTCTCGATCATCTGCTGCCTCAATCCGGCCATCAGGCACGCCACGAACAGCAGCATGGCGTAGCCCAAACCGATCGCCGCCATGGTGATCAGTGTCCGCCGGGGATTACGCCAGAGATTGCGCCACGCGAGCCGCAGAAGCCGTCCGCTCATTGCTTCAGATTCCTCCGGGAAAACGTCTCCTCGCTAATCGGCTCGTCGAAGATGATGTTTTCATACGTGATCGTCGTCTGTTCAACCGTCTGGTCCGTAGGTCGCATCACCCCATCAACTAAAACAACGCCATCCGCACTTGTCTTCCCACCAGCCTTGTCCAGGGGTCGCATGACCAGGCGCGTTGGAATGAGTCTTCCGCTTACAGTTTTGTATTCGGAAAAGGACAGTTCCCGGACCAGCTTCCCGTCCTCGTCATAGTAGCGCTGCCGGACGGGCATCTGGTCGGCTTGGCGGATTTCCAAAGTAATTTTCCCCCACACCACGACCGCGGCCGGCTTGGGTGTCAGGGTATATTCAGACACCACGACCCCATCCCGTTGTCCTTCAAAAGAAGTCGCAATCTCGTAGTCGTTGGTGAGGCGATTCTCTTTCACCAGGTCATTGAGGGTGAAGTGACTGCCCATCCACGAGGTCATCATCATCGAAGCCGGCATCTTCACCGTGCGGTTCGATTTCGGCAGATAGCACCAGGTTTGGTTGCCAACTTTCAGAATGGCCGTGCCCGCATCTTCCTGCGGGCGGAGAATACGGACGAGGATGTTCGACTCGCCGAGCGACCAGAACTGCATCGAGATATTCCGTTGCCAGTCTTCCTTGGTGATCTGCATTTCCACCGTGGCGATGCTGGATTGGCTGATAAACAGCCGCGCCACCTGGTCCACGATTTCCCGCGCCCGTTGATCGTCCGCGGCTTGAGAGACTTGTCCCAAGCTCAACCATGTCAGCCCCAGGCAAATCGCGGCGCTTCCTTTTTGCCATCGCATAAACAGCAGGATAGTCGGCCATCTGTCAGTCGGCCATCTTTATCCTTGCTCAGGCCCTTTTGGGTTTTACGAGCAGCAAGACGATTCCGCTGACAAGGGAGAGTGCGCCGACGACCGGGGGGATAAAATGGCTGTTAGTCGTCTCAAAGTGCATTCCAAGGAACTCGACAGGCTTTCCTGGAGTCGT
>Ga0265337_1000257_pt1 | contig 28698 bp, 18 predicted proteins | sample 42122metaG_FD_192441 | JGI IMG/M metagenome (GOLD analysis project Ga0265337, IMG submission 192441) | Rhizosphere microbial communities from Carex aquatilis grown in University of Washington, Seatle, WA, United States - 4-21-22 metaG | ecosystem: Host-associated > Plants > Roots > Rhizosphere >... | reverse complement strand
CCTCGGCTTCCTGATTGGCTGCAAGACGATTGCCGGCTCGCAAAAGGGCACGATCTTTGCCGCGCTCATCGCCCCGTTGTTTGTCCTGGCGCTGCCGATTCTGGACACCGGGCTTGCCATTTTGCGGCGGGGCGTGCGCGGGCTGCCACTGTTTCGCGCAGACCGCAACCATATTCATCACCGTCTGTTGGAATCCGGTTTGTCCCGGCGGCACTTGGTTTTGTGGACTTACGCCTTCACCGCGATTTTTCTCGGGTTGGGTTTTGTCGCCTTTTGGTGGCATGGACAGCATCTGGCCATTCTTCTGGGGCTTGGCATCTTGGTCACCCTGCTGGCGGCGGGTCAGATGAATTTCAGCCGCGAATGGTTTGCCGTCGGGCGTGTGCTCGGCAATTCCATGAACATGCGCGCCGAAATCCAGTATGCCCTCGCCCAAACGCGCTGGCTCGCCATGGAAGGCACCCGGGGCCAAAGCATCGCCGGCATTTGCGAGGACACGGTGTTCATCGCCCGCAAGCTTGGATTGGACACCGTGCGCATCCGGCTGGAAGACGGTGAGCGGACGTGGCAGATAACCCCTGCCAACGGAGCCAATCGCTGCCTTTTCCGACACAGCCTGCCCGGCCATCATTATTGTTTCATCGAACTAGGAGTGGCCTGCTCGAAGGCCGGCGGGGACACAAACAACGGAGATGTGGCGCAGTTCCAGCAGTCAAAAGCCCGGACAAAATCCTGCCTGACCTGCCAGCCAAACAGAAACGGCACCGCACCCGCCGTTGTCTCAAAGGAATTCGGCATTTTGAGCGAATTGCTGGCCGAAGGCTGGGCCAAGGGGATTGCGGTCTGGGTGAAGCAAAATCAATTGCCGGCGCGTTTTGACGGACTGGAGACTCCGGCTCCCGAAAACCGGCCGAAAGAAGTTCCCGGTTCGCAACCTGAAACGGTTTGATTTCGTTGAAATTCGCTGTTTCGAGCCTGTGGAGCATGTGTTGGCGGCGGTTCGCGAATCCAGCTTTGCAACCCCTTTTGTGGCTTGCTGTAGTCCAACGGGTTCATTATCTTCCGTGGCAGAAAACTGAACAGAACAGTTTCATCGCATCGGTGATATCACGGCATGTCCACGGAGTCTGAAAACCCAAAATCCGAGCGGTCCCGCCGCGGCAAACGTGATGGCGCGTCGCATCGGCGGGGGCGATGGTGGTCACGCTTGCGGTTCCGACGGTTGTTAGACCCCCTGACGTCATGGTTGTATGATTTGTGGTTTCCCATTTCCGAAAGCTCGCATGGCTATCATGGCTATCATGGTTATGGTTATTCCGGGCGGTCGCGCCAGAACCGGGTGAAGTGGTTGTGGCGCCGTTTGCGGCGTCTGATCAGAAAATCGTTTATTGGTTCGGCGGTCAGCACGCTGAAAGCCCGGTGGTATGACTGGTGGCATCCCGTTTCCAACGAGGGTCACACTTATTCCTCCTACCATGGGGGAGTCCGTCGCCACAGGCTGGTCCGGGACTGGAACCGGCTGAAACGATTTGTGAGCCGCTCGTTTCTCGGGCGTGGTTACACGGCCCTGGCAGACCGGTTTTATGATTGGTGGTATCCGGCTTCACTGGAGACAGACTCGCACCCGAGCTACGGTTATGGTTATGGTTATGGTGCCCGCCGTCGAAACCGGCTGCAACTGGCCTGGAAAGGTGTGCAGCGGCGCATCCATTTGTCATGGCTTGGCCGCAAATACCGGGCTTTAGCCGACGCTCTTTATGAGTGGTATTTTCCGTTGGTGAAAGGTTCGGGTGGATACGGTTACGGTTACGGTTACGGTTACGGATCGTATCATCGCGTGAGCCGGCCGATGTGGCTGATGCGCCGGGCTGTTCGCTGGTTCCGGCGGACCTGGCTCGGACGCAAAACGGGCTGGGTGCTGGATGAAGCGGAGGAACTCATTTTCCAGGTCAGGACACAAGCCGCCGAGGATTTTGCCTGGAGCAACATTCAGAGCCGGCTTAAACGCTGGCAGACATGGGCGGTGTTGGCTTGCCTGATCGGGGCGATTGGATTCGGATACAAATACGGACTGCCACGGTATCGCCAATACGTTGAGCAGAATTATGCCCTGCAATCGCAACAGTTTCTCACCAAGGGCGATTTTCCGCGGGCGATGCTCCGTGCACGGCAGTTGCTCACCTTGAACCCCGATAATCCAGTCGCCATCCGGGTTATCGCCGATGTAGCGGATTATTTCGGCTCGCCCTACGCCCTCCAGTGGCGGCAGCGATTGGTGTTTTTGCATCCTGATTCCACCAACCGCCTGGCGCTGGCCCGGACGGCGCTCCGGGCGGAGGCTTTTCCATTTCCCACGGCGACGAAGGCGTTGAACGAAATCGAACCGGCTTACCGGCAAAGCTCGGGTTACCAGCTCGTGGCCGGCGCGCTGGCGATCAAACTCAACGATTTGCCGGCCGCAGAACAGCATTATGCGGAAGCGCTGAAACTGAATCCGGACGATCCGGTGAATCGAATGTCGCTGGCGGTGGTCCGGTTGCAGTCCGGAGATCCAAAACTCATCGCGGATTCGCGGACCACCCTGGAATTGCTCCGCACCGACCGCCAGCTCGGTCTGCTGGCGACGCGTTCGCTGGTGGCCGAGAGCGCCGCCCGCCGGGAATTCGCCCGCGCCGAGTCGCTCTCACAACAAATACTCACCAACCAGCAGGCTTCATTCAGCGACCGGATCGTTCATCTGGCCATCCTGAACATTGAGAAAAGTCCGCACTTCGAAACATTTCTTGGTGAAACGAAGAAGTCCGCAGAGGAGAACCCTTTTTATGTAGGCGAACTGGTGTCGTGGATGAACCGCTCCGGCTTCGCCCAGTCGGCCCTGGACTGGGTCAACGGGCTTCCTCCGCGTCTTACGAAGCAGGGACTGGTTCCCATCGCCGTCGCCGATTCTTATGTGGTCCTCGGGCAGTGGAAAGGACTGACGGCTTACCTGCAGAAGGAACGGTGGTTGGAATTGGACTCCGTTCGCATCGGCATGATGTCCTTTGCCTCTTGGAAGGAGAATGGCAGCAAACGATACTCATCAACCATCTGGCAACAAGCCATTCAACTGGCGGCACGATCCCCCACCGCGTTGAACACACTGGCACAGATGGCTGCCGGGTGGGGCTGGAAGGAAGAAACGGAGGATGTCCTTTGGTCGGCGGCCGGGAAATATCCGGCCCAAAGCTGGCCGCTGAAAGGCCTCGAGAACTTATACACGGGCCAGCGCGACACCGTCGGATTGAGACGGGTGTTCCGGGCCATGGTCAAGAGAGATCCCAAGGATGCGCAGGCCCGAAACAACTTTGCGATGGTGTCCCTGCTGTTGGGCACGGACACGGCTGAAGCCCGCCAGACGGCGGCGGAACTGCACACGGCGGAGCCGGACAACCCGGTGTTTGCCTCCACCTACGCCTTTTCCCTTTACCTTCAGGGCCGCCCGCAGGAAGCGGTGCAAGCGCTTCGCGCGCTGGGTCTCAACCGGTTGGATGATCCATCGCTCGCCGCTTATTACGGGGTTTTTCTTTCGGCGGCGGGAGACACCCAGACCGCGCGGATCTACCTCAACAAATCCGCAAAGGCATTTCTCCTGCCGGAGGAACAGGCGCTGGTGGCGCGTGCGAACAAAACGATGTAAGAGAATCTGCTGCGCGCAGGGGACGGTCACCACCACCATGTCCCCGGAATCTCGCGAGCGTCCTGGAGTGCGGCGGCCCTCCGCCGCTTTGGTCAGGGAACTGGCGCTTTCACTCATCTGGAGATCATCGCCGGCAAATACTCCCTGAAGGTGGCTTGCGCGGCCTCATCCGATTCTTTTCCCCAAACCCCCGCCTTGATCACCCGCTTCTCGTTCCAGCCGCGGTCGTGGTTGTTCAGGGCATGGAGCACCGAACGCACGGCCATAATCGTGCCCGGAGCCGCCTGCGACACCCACTCTTTGGGTTCCCAGTAACAGGTGAACACATGGAAATTGCGGCCATGATCCAGGAAACGTTCGGTGGTGACCTGCAGGTGGACGCCGTTCATGCTCACGGTTTGCGTCCCCAAGTTGGTCTGAAGCATCATGCCGGCTGCCCGCAGGCACACATCCGGCGCATGGCCGCGAGCCTGGCCACACGTCACGGCGGCGCGATATCGGGTTTCCGCGGGCAACCAGCAGAAGTAGTAGAGCTGCCAGGCGGATCCGCTGTTGTCGCGCCACTCGGCCTTCCGGCCTTCGTCGTAACTCAGCATCGCCCGGATGTTTTCGCTGATGGGCGATTCGCGATATTCGGCGGACTGGTCCGGCAACTTCAATGACCAGGCAGACAGGGTCGCGGCCTGTTTCTCCGCCGGACGAAACCAGAAATGGATTCCCATTTCGACCAGAACAATCCAGACCACCAGACCGGCCAGTGCCGCTTTGATAAGGCGGGGATTCGCCGATTCTGTAGCACCGGTTTGCGCGGGGATGGATTGAGCAACCATCCGGCTGGCAACGTCTCCAGGCGAAAGCGATGGATTTTGCTCCTCTGCGCCTGGAGCCGGGGCGAGGTTGTGCAACTCTTCAATATAATCAAGCTCAGCTTCCCCCCGCGGAAAGTCCGCACCAAGCCTGCTTCGTTTGTGTCGCAATAACCACACGAGCACCAGCAGCCCAAACAGGGTAACCCCCAGGATGGCGAAACCCGCCTGGTCGTGGCGCAGGTTCACCGCCGCGAGGCCATGCAGGTCGGTGATGCGAACGAGATAGGTGGTGCGGATCACATTGCAGGCGAAGGCCAGCACAGCGGCGCAGAACAACAGGACGCCCCGCCTCAATATGCTGTAGCTGAACAATTCTCCCAGAAACAGCGCGATCATGACACTGGCCTGGAACGAGCGGATGCCGCTGCACGCCTCGTCCACGCCCACCAAGCCTGGGCCGGTCTCAATCAGCACGCCGTGGCGGACCGCGGGGCTGCCCAGGACATTGGCGGACGCGGCGCTGACGGCGGCATTGAGCCGCGACATTTTGTCAATCAGCGGACCTTCAATACGCGTCGGCCAGGGAACGGCGATAAGGAAAAAAATCACCGGGAAAGCGAAATAGCGGCTCCAACTGCGCCCGCCAAGGAAGTAAAGAATGATGAACGTGATCCCGATTGCCGCGCCGGCAAAGAGCCACCCCGCAAAACGCCAGTTGGGAATGATCTCCAGAAAAAGGGCGGCGGGCAGCAAGGCGAGTCCGAACATTCCGAGCACGAAAAACGTGCCGCCTGCGGGCCGGACGGGACCGCGGGCGGGCCTGCGCTTCCAGCGTTCCCAGAAAAGGACGAGACACAGCAGCGGCACGAACCACCCGAAGGTGTAGTTGTCATTGCTGTGCCACAAAATGCCGAGAAAATAAACGACATAGCCCCAGAGCAGGATGAGCACGAACACCGGCAGCGGACCCAAATTGAGTTTCGCGCTCCGGCCTTCCGAGGGAGGAACGGGCTGCGATGGTTCTGGCGGCAATGAAGTTGCAGGATTGGTCATCGTGCGTCCTCGTCGGTTGCAATTGTGGCGCGGAATGGGTGAATGATGAGATTGCTGCCGGACGACCTCACGTGTCTGATGTTTTGAAAGGCCCTGTCCGAGTTCTCCGTCATGCGGTAATACTAAAGCCAACCCGGGTCAAAGCTCAAATAAAAAGGGCGGCTTGATTCAAGCCGCCCTCAAATGAATTTCAAAGCGTTTCAGGCGATCTTAAACTTTTGCGAATAGACACGGCCAACATAGACAAGACCCAACAACGCGACGCCTGCCAAGGCGAAACCGGAGGCTTCAGGAACGGCGAAATCAAACGAACCTGCGCTCCAACGCGGGTCTGCTGCGCCCGAACCTACTGTCGAAAGCGGAAAAGCTAAACCGGACCCATAGTCGTAGCGGAAAGACCCATCTGTCAAAGCTCCACCAACGGTATTGAATGTGACCAGACTGGTTCCACTCGGAGGGATGTTTGCAACACCCGCATTCCAATTGTCATTAGCCCCTGCAACACCGTAATTCGCAGCTACGACAGAGTATGTTCCTGGCGCTAAATAAACTGGTGCAATGTTCACATACCGAGTTTGTCCAATGAGGGTGCCCATGGTTCCGCTAAAATTAACTTCCGTCCCTGCCACTTGCAATCCGCTGTCAACATTGTAAATCGCAACAGGAACAGTCCCACTGAAAGTTCCGCTAGCAGTGTAAGCGCCGATTGCATCAACGCTACCTCCAGTATTGACTGTGAAATCCAACCCCAAAATCCATGGCCCGGCAAAGGCGCCGCCTTGGTTGGGAACCAGACCACTGGGAGTATTGTAAACAATGGTCGCGCCTGCCTGCCAAGCAAACAATCCACCAACAGCCAACCCCAGCGCCAGTTTTTTCATCGCATTGAATGTCTTCATAGGATTATCAATTTATTCTGTTTGTTCACTACCCTTGCAAAATTCTTCGCTGCACATATTTATGGTGCATAAGCAAGAAAATGTAAAGAAGTTTTTTAACTTTTTTTCAGATCGTTGGCGCCATGCAAATGGTTGGCTATAAGCAGGATATCCAAGCAGGATTCATCCAGAACTGCGCCGCCATCGAAAATCGGCGTGAAATCATCATTTTTTCTGGTTCATTTTGTCAATTTCCGCCAGCAACTGTTTCTCCTCCGGCAGCAATTGGCCTTTGGTCCGGGCGATCTGGAGATAGGGCGCGGCTTCGTCCGGTTTTCCCGTGACGGACAAAAGCACGCCGTAATAAAGCGCCGTGGACGGTTCTTCGAGTTGTGAAGGCTTCAGTTTTTGCAGCGCGGCAAGTCCCTCCTGATCGCGGCCCTGCAAATGCAGCGCATAGGTGTAAGTGGACACAATAACCGGGTCGTTTGTTTTTTGGGCATAAATTTCCGCCGCCCACCGGCTGGCCTGGGTTAGATTGGTTTTCAACAACAACGCCGTGGCCGCCAGATTATTTTTCAGCGCCGCATTTAGCGGCGAACGGAGAAACTGTTTCGAGTAAAGTTGATAGAGGCCGGTCGTGTTGCCGGCGTCAAAATAAAGGCGTCCCAAGCTGTCCTGAGCCCAGCGCGCGTCGGGGAATCCGCGGAGCATGCGCCAGAGCAAATCTTCCCGTGCCCGCGGCAACTGCCAGCGGTTCGCCAGTTCCAGCAGCGCCGTCAGCGCGCCCAGCCGTTCGCCCGCTTCGCTGACGGCCGAGCGCCAGTGGCCGTCCGCCACGAGCGGCTCTCCGAATTCACTCCAGGCGCGGGACAAAAACGCCAGCCGCAGGAAATCTATTTCCCCCCAGTTGCCGCTGGACGTGAGGCTGCGCAACGCCTGCCAGTTGGCGGTGTTGAGGTAGCAATCCACGAGGGTGAGCCCGCACCGGAGTCTGTGTCTGGATGCTGGCGGGCAGGGATTTCAACCAACTGGCGGCGTCAGGCAGGAAACCATTGGCCTCCATCCACGATGCGGTTTGTGCCGCCATCACCGCGTTGGTCGCCGCGTCCCGTTGCAGGGCATTCAATTGGGAGGCCAGGGCGGGACTTTGCAGCCGCTTCAGGATGCCGAGGTTTTGCAACCAGTCGTTCAAGGTCGCCTGCACGTTGGCCAACAATTGCGTCGAATAATTCAGCGCGTCGTCGGCGACGTTGTGTAACAGACGGTCTGCAATCAAGGAGCGCAGCGCCGGGAGGGCGAGGTTCGCGTCGGTGGAAAATTATTTCAATTTGGCGCGGGCGTCATCGGCGGCGGCAGTGTTGGTCAAGCCAAGACGGATGACGGCGAGATTGAGCTGGAACAGCCGGTTGGTCGGCTCCAACTGGGATGCCGCTTCAAACTCGGTCTCCGCCTCCGCCATGCGGTGCAGGCTCAAATCCAGTTCTGCGAAAACGAGATGATAAGCCGGCACGTTCGCGGCGGACGCTGACAAATCACCGAGCACCTGGCTCGTAAGCGGGTAGGGCGGGCCTTGATAGCGCAGGCCCATGGAGGCCAGCAAAAGTTTGTTGGTGATGGCGGGGAGATAATTTCACCACCCGCTGGCACCAGTCCAGCGTGGCGGGTGAATGCGCCAAATCCTCCAGTTCGGTGATGATGAGGCAGGTCTGGACATTGTTGGAATTAAGAAGCAGCGCCTGCCTCACGCTCAACCACGCGTTGCGATAATCGCCCTCGAAAAAAAAACCTGCGCCTGGGCCACGCTGTGTTTCTCCTTGAGATGCCGATAGACGGAACGTCCCGGGAAAACCGCCAGCACCAGGAGCATGACCATGAGGACGCCCGCAAAAATTTCTGGTGGGGCGGGAGATATGTTGTAGCCTCGCGCCATGAACCGGATTGCGTTTTTTGCATTTGCTTTTTTTCTCGTTTGCCTTTCCGTCCCCGCCGCGCGCGGCGACGAGGAAATCTGCGTCGCCTGCGACAAAAAAGTTCTCATCAGTGGCGATCTCAACCACCGGCGGGCTTGGGGCGTGACGACGATTGAAGGCGCGGGCTGGCGCGGCGAGGAAGCGTTTCGCGAAGAAATCTACGGAACGAATTTCACGCTGTCCGTTTCCAGCCTTCCGGCGGGAAAATATGAGGCGGTCATCGGCTTCGTCGAAGTGGATTTCACCAACACCGGCCAGCGCGTGTTTGACATCGCCTGCGGCGATCAGGTCCTGGCGAGCAAGCTGGACGTTTTTGCCGCCGCCGGCGGCGCGGGCATCGTTTATTCCATCAGCAATATTGTTGACCACGCCGGAGATTCGGTTGGCGGACCGTTGTCGTTTTCGTTCGTGGGCAAAACCGATGCCGCTAAAATCAATTCGTTTGAACTCAAGGATGATTTGGGGCAGTCCATCATTTTCGTCCGCGCGGCGGACATGATCAATGCCGAGGACGCCTCCGCGTTGCGCGCGCCGGAAGTCACCGGCCCGGTGACATGGCAAGATGCCTCGCAGCCCATGGCCGCGCGCGTCAAAGATCTCATCAGCCGAATGTCGCTCGCGGAAAAAGTCCAGCAGATGCGAAACGCCGCGCCCGCGATTCCGCGTCTCGGAGTTCCCTCCTATAACTATTGGAACGAATGCCTGCACGGTGTCGCGCGCGCGGGTTACGCGACGGTTTTTCCGCAAGCCATTGGCATGGCCGCGACCTGGGACACGCCACTCATTCATCAGGAAGCCGATGCCATTGCCACCGAAGCGCGCGCGAAAAATAATGATTACCGCAGCAGGCACAATGGCAACACCGCACAATATTACGGCCTCACTTTTTGGACCCCGAATATCAACATCTTTCGTGATCCGCGCTGGGGTCGCGGCCAGGAAACTTACGGCGAAGACACGTTCCTCACCGCGCGCCTCGGCGTCGCGTTCATCCAGGGTTTGCAGGGCGACGATCCGAATTACATCAAGGCGATGGCCTGCGCGAAACATTTTGCCGTCCACAGCGGGCCGGAGCCGGAACGCCATCGTTTCGACGCCGACCCGCCGGAACGCGATTTTTATGAAACGTATCTGCCGCATTTCGAGGCCGCCGTGCGCGAAGGCCATGTCGGCGCGGTGATGGGCGCTTACAATTCCGTCTATGGCAAACCGGCCTGCGCAAGTGCGCTGCTGCTCGATGATCTGCTTCGCAACAAATGGGGTTTCGACGGCCACGTCGTTTCTGATTGCGGCGCGATTTATGACATTTTTGGAAATCACAGATTTGCGCCAACGCCCGAAGAAGCGTCCGCCGACGCGGTCAAGGCCGGCGACGATTTGTGCTGCGGCACGGATTACAATTCCCTGACGCGCGCGGTCAAACGCGGGTTGATCTCGGAAAAGGAAATTGACACTGCGTTAAGCCGCGTGCTGACGGCGCGATTCCGGCTCGGAATGTTCGATCCGACGAACCTGGTTTCATACTCCCAAATTCCGCTGTCGGAAAATGATTCGCCTGCGCACGAAGCGCTTGCGCTCCAGGTCGCACGTGAATCCATCGTGCTTTTGAAGAATGACGGGCTGCTGCCGCTTAACCGCGCGAAAATCAAACGCATCGCCGTCATTGGCACAAACGCGACTTCCGTCCCGATGCTGCTCGGCAATTACAACGGCAATCCGTCGCGTCCGGTCACGATTCTTGACGGAATCAAAAGTGTTGCGGGCACGAACGTCGAAGTCATTTATGCGCCGGGCTGTCCGCTCGCGCTGGCCAAGAACGGCTCAAACAAGCCGGACGCTCAAATGCTCGCCGATGCCGTCGCCGCCGCGCAATCGGCGGATGTCATCATTTACGTCGGCGGAATCAACGCGCGGCTCGAAGGCGAGGAAAACGCGCGCGCGAACGGTTTCGACGGATTCCTCGGCGGCGACCGGACGAAAATCGAATTGCCGTCCGTGCAGGAAGATTTGCTCAAAGCCCTGCACGAGACCGGCAAGCCGGTTGTGTTCGTGAATTGCAGCGGCAGCGCGATGGCCGTGCCGTGGGAAAAGAAAAAACTGCCCGCGATTTTGCAGGCGTGGTATCCCGGCGAACAAGGTGGACGCGCCGTGGCCGACGTTTTGTTCGGCGACGCGAATCCCGCCGGGCGCCTGCCGGTGACGTTCTACCGCTCGACGGGGGATTTGCCGGCGTTTGAAAATTATGCGATGAGCAACCGCACCTACCGTTACTTCGGAGGCCAGCCGCTGTTCGCCTTCGGCCACGGTTTGAGCTACACGAAATTCGTTTACACCGCCGCCAAGCTGGACAAATCCAAATTCACCGCAACCGACACCGCGAAAATTTCCTTCACGCTGAAAAATTCCGGCGCGCGCGACGGCGACGAGGTGGCGCAAGTGTATTTCCGGCACGTGAATTCCTCGCAGCCGCAGCCCAGGCTGGCTCTGTGCGGTTTCACAAGGATTCACCTGGCGCAAGGGCAGGGCGCGCGCATCACGATGGACATTCCGGTGGAACGGTTCCGCTGCTGGGACACGAACAACAAACAATACGTCGTCGAGCCGGGCGATTATGAATTGCTCGTGGGCGCGGCTTCCGACGACATCCGTTTGCGCGTGCCTCTAAAAGTCGTCGCCGCGCAATGATGGATGATTGTTTTTTTTGTCATTTTTAGGCGGTTTCAATTAGGATTTCCCCGATGAAAATCCTTCCTCTCGCCGCCATCGTTTTTTTTGGAATCATCACAGTTTCGTCTGCCAGTGATCTGGTGTTGTGGTATCAGCAGCCGGCAGTAGTCACACGGACATCGCCGCTCATCAACGAGGCTTTGGCCATCGGCAACGGGCGCATCGGCGGGCTGATATCCGGCGGGACGGAGCGGGAAAACGTGGTGCTCAACGAGGACAGCCTGTGGACAGGCGGCGACAATCCCAGCGGCAATGACAACACCATGGGTTCCTACCAAACGCTCGGCAACCTGTTCATCAACCTGCCGGGGCACGAGAACGCAACAGATTACCGGCGCGACCTCGACATCGGCGATGCGCTGGCGCATGTCAGCTATTCGGTGAACGGTGTGAAATTTTCGCGTGAATATTTTTGCAGCCATGCTGACGGCGTTCTCGTCGTTCGGCTCACAGCGGACAAGCCCGGCAGTTACACCGGCAGCATCGAGTTGAACGACTCGCACGGAGCACCAGTCATTGCGAATAAAAATCACCTCACTGACGCCGGCGCGCTCACCAACGGATTGAAATACGAGGCGCAACTGATTGCAGTCAACGAGGGCGGCTCATTACAAAGTGGAACAGGCTTCCAGCCTGTCCCCAATGAAAGACAGGCTGGAAGCCTGTCCCACTCAACATTGATCTTTTCAAACTGCAACAGCCTCACGCTGGTCATTGCGGCGGGGACGGATTACGCGATGGACTGCGCCAAAAATTATCGCGGCGAAGACCCGCATGGGCGCGTCACAAAACAGGTTGAAAAGGCGACGGCGAAAAAATATGACGCGCTCAAGGCCGCGCATGAAAAGGATTTTCATTCGCTCTTCGACCGTGTTGCGCTCAATGTGGGAAAATCTTCCGCCGAACAGATCGCCCTGCCCACCGACCAGCGCAAAGTCCTGGTCGCTACGGCAGTTGATCCGCAACTTGAAGAATTGTTGTTTCAATACGGCCGTTATCTGTTGATTTCCTGCTCGCGTCCCGGCGGCTTGCCCGCAAACTTGCAGGGTCTCTGGAACGCCACCAACCGGCCGCCGTGGCATTCCGATTATCACGCGAACATCAACGTCGAGATGAATTACTGGCTCACCGAGCCGGCCAATTTGTCCGAGTGCGCAATCCCGTTTTTTGATCTGGTTGACAGCCAGCTTCCCGCGTGGCGCAAGGTGACGGCGGCGGCGAAGGAATTCAAAACCGCCGACGGTGGATTTGCGAAACGCGGCTTCGCCATCCGCACGTCGCACAACATTTACGGCGGCATGGGTTGGAAATGGGACAACACCGCAAACGCCTGGTATGCCAATCAATTCTGGGAGCATTACGCGTTCGGCGGCGACAAGAATTTTCTCAAGCAGGCCACCTATCCTTATCTCAAGGAGGTTTGTGAATTTTGGGAGGATCATTTGAAGACGCTGCCGGATGGACGGCTCGTTGTGCCTAACGCGTGGTCGCCGGAACACGGCCCGGTCGAGGACGGCGTGAGTTACAGCCAGGAAATTGTCTGGGACCTGTTCAACAATTACGTCGCGGTAGCGGACGCGCTTGGCGTGGACAAAGATTACCGCGACAAAATCGCCGCGATGCGGGACAAGCTCGCCACGCCCGGCATCGGCAGTTGGGGACAATTACTCGAATGGATGACCGAGAAGACCGGCACGAACGCCATCGCAAAATATCCCGAACTCGACACGACCAACGATCATCACCGCCACACGTCGCACCTGTTCGCGGTGTATCCCGGCCGGCAAATCAGCGTCGTCAAAACGCCCCAACTGGCGGCGGCGGCGAAGGTTTCCATCAACGCGCGCGGCGTTGCACCGGACAGCGACGTGCGCGAATGGTCGTTCGCGTGGCGGATCGCCCTTTTTGCGCGCCTGCACGACGCCGGGCGCGCGCACCAAATGCTCCAGCAATTATTCTCCAACCGTAACACCTGCCCGAATCTTTTCGGCCTGCATCCGCCGATGCAGATGGACGGCGACTTCGGCATCACCGCTGGCATCTGCGAAATGCTGCTGCAATCGCACGAAGGCGAAATCAACCTGCTGCCCGCCCTGCCTGCGGTGTGGCCCGACGGCAGCGTTACCGGCTTGCGCGCGCGCGGAAATTTCATCGTGGACATCGAATGGAAGAACGGGAAGCTGGTTTCCGCCACGATTCATTCGCTCGCGGGAAATCCGTGCAAGGTTCGTTACGGCGATTTGACACGCGATTTGAAAGTCAAAAACGGCGCGACATTGCAACTGAATGGCAGCTTGAATTAAAAATACAACCTATGCAAAAAATGCTTCAAAAGTTTCTGACAATGCTGGGCGCGATTCTCATCGCCGTAAACATTTCCGCGTCCGCTGCGACGGGCTTCACCGCAAAAGTTCAAAAACAAAACGACGGCGTTTTGTTGACGATGCCATCCGGCACGCTGCGGCTGCAGGTGTGGTCGGACCGGATCATCCGCGTGACGTTCGCCCCTCAAAACAAGATGTCTGCGAGTAAAAGTTTCAGCGTGTTTGCCAAACCCTCGAAAACGAAATGGCAATTGAGTGAAACGCCGGAGGCGGTGATTTTGGAAACTCCAGCCGTCCGAGCACGCGTGGACAAAACAACCGGCGCGGTTGGGTTTTTTGATTTGAACGGCAAGATGATTTTGCAGGAGGCGGAGAGTGGCAGGGAGTTTGCGCCGGCGACCGTGACCAACTTCAACGGCACCAGCGTGCGGCAAAAATTCATCCTGCCGCCGGATGAACGGATTTACGGCCTGGGGCAGCACCAAGGCGGCGTATGGAATTATCGTGGAACGACGGTGCATTTGCAGCAGCGCAACATGGAGGTCGGCCTGCCGGTGCTGGTGTCGAGCAAGGGTTACGGCGTGCTGTGGGACAATCCGGCGGTGACGGATGTTGATGTTGGAAAAACCGGCGGGGAAATTCTGTCGTGGACTTCCGAAGCCGGAAGCGCGGTGGATTATTATTTCATGTTCGGGCCGTCGGCGGACGGCGTGATTCGCGATTACCGCGATTTGACCGGCGCGGCGCCGCTGATGCCGGAGTGGCTCTGGGGATTCTGGCAGTGCAAGGAGCGTTACCAGACGCAGGCGGAAATGACGAACATCGTGGCCGAATACCGCAAACTCGGCGTGCCGCTCGACGGTATCATTCAGGACTGGCAATACTGGACGAATGGCGGCTGGGGTTCGCATGCATTTGATCCGGCGCGTTACGCGAATCCGGCGGAAATGGTGAAGGACTTGCACGCGATGAACGCGCACGTGCTTATTTCAATCTGGCCGAAGTTCGATTTGGGAACGGAAAATTTCAAGGAGTTTGAAAAAGCCGGCGCGTTGTATCCGCCCGTGCTGGCGAGCGTTTTTCCGAGAGGCCAGCAGAAATGGTATGACCCGTTCAACGCGGCCGGTCGGAAAATTTATTGGGCGCAGGTCTCAAAAGACCTGTTCAGCCTCGGCTTCGACGGCTGGTGGCTCGACGCTTCGGAGGCGGAATTCAGCGGCAAGTGGGGCGAGTTCCGCGCGTTTCAAACCGCCGACGGGCCGGGCGCGGAAGTTTTCAACGCCTATCCGCTCGTGCACACGTCCGGCATCGCGCAAGGCCAGCGCGCGCAGACGGACAAAAAGCGCGTGGTCATCCTGACGCGCTCCGCTTACGCCGGACAGCAGCGAAATTCGGCAATCACCTGGTCGGGCGACATTCGCGGGAACTGGACGGTGTTCGCCCGGCAAATCCCCGCCGGGCTTAATTTTTCCATCAGCGGCATTCCATATTGGAACACGGACATCGGCGGTTTTTTCAGCGGCAAAGCGACGGACAAAAATTATCAGGAACTGTTCACGCGCTGGTTTCAATTCGGCGCGTTCAATCCGATGTTCCGCGTGCATGGCTCGCAGGCGGACAAGGAAATATGGCGCTGGGACGAGCCGACGCAAAAAATCCTGGCCGACTACATCCGGCTGCGTTACCGGCTGCTGCCCTATATTTATTCAGCCTCTTGGCTGGTGACGGGCGATGGCGGAACCATGCTGCGCCCGCTGATGATGGATTTTGGCGGCGACACAAACGCCCTGGACGTGGGCGATCAATTTTTATTCGGCCCGGAAATCATGGTGAGCCCGGTGACACGGACAGGCGCGATGACTCGCAGTATTTATTTGCCCGGGAGAGGCGACTGGTATGATTTCTGGACTGGAAAGAGAGTGGCTGGTGGGCAACGTGTCGAAGCGGCGTCGCCGATTGAAACGCTGCCGTTGTTCGTTCGTGCGGGAACCATTTTGCCGCTCGGCCCGGTGGTGCAATATGTTTCCGAGAAACCGGCTGATCCGATTGAACTGCGGATTTATCGCGGCGCGGACGGGGCGTTCACGCTTTATGAAGATCAAGGCGATAATTACAATTATGAAAAAGGCGCGTTCGCAACCATTCCACTGACGTGGAACGAATCGAGCGGAACGTTGACGATTGGCGCGCGCAAAGGGAAATTTCCGGGAATGTTGAAGGAACGGACTTTTCGCGTGGTGTTCGTGGACGAAAGCCGCGGAATCGGCGGCGATGAAACGGAACGCGCCAATGCGGTTGTCAAATACTCTGGAAAAGCGGTGGCGGTGCAGGCCGGAAAAATTGAAAAATAAAACCTGCTCGGGAGACGTTCCAACGGGACGGCTGCTGATTGGGTTCAGCGCAACCGGCGGAAAATATCGGGCGCGACTCCGAATACGCTTTTGAAGGCGCGCGAAAAATGAAACTGGTTGCTGAAACCGGCGCGTTCGGCAACCTGTTTGACCAGCGCGCCGGGCTGCTGAAGCCATCCGGCGGTGAGGTTCATCTTCAAGTGCATCAAAAATTGGTATGGGCTTTGGCGGTCGTGGCGCTGAAACAGCCGGCACAGGTAGGCGGAGTCCACATGGCACTCCTGCGCAATCTGGCGCAGCGTCTTGAGGCGCAGGAAATGGGTTTCAATATGCTGGCGGGTTTGCTGGTAGGTGGTGAACGAAAGGGTTTCAACGCCGGCGCGCGGCGCGCGGGACTCGGAAATTTTCAGCGCCAGGCACTCCAGCAGTCTCGCGCACAACTCCGTGCTTTGGCGTCCGCCGCGCTGCCCGCAGCGGATGAGTTCGTCAAAGAGGCTCTGGATATCGTTCGGCGGAAAAATCTGAGAGACACTTCCCGGCGGCAGTTGACATTGGCGCAAAATCCCGTTTGATTTCAAGCCCGTGAAATCCACGAAGTATTTGACGGGCGGTTCGGCGGGGTCGGCGGCGATGTCCTGCCGCACGCCGGGGCCGTAGGAGAAAATCGTTCCGGGCTGCAATTCATGGCGGCGGCGGTTCAGCTTCACGGAGCCGCGTCCCCGCACGACGTATTCAATTGAGCAAAAGGGAAACGTCGCGCGGTGGATTTCGTAGTCGGGCGCGCAGCGCTCGCAGCCGCCGCTTACGATGGCCAGAGGGACGCGGCGCGGCGGATTGAGGTTGAGATAAAACCGCCGCGTCTCGGAAACTTGCGAGGAGAAAAAGTCCGGCGTGTCCGCCGCCGCCGGTTTGGGCTGATGCAGCCGGTTCATAAAAAGTCAATAATCGTCATCCACTGGCAAACTATCGTCATTTCCCCGGCGCCTTGTCCAGTGTAATTTACCGGCATAGATTTCAACACCAACAAATATAAATATGGAAAACAAAAAACGATTTGTCGAAAAGGACCCGCCGCTGAAGAAGGACGGTTTGATCGTCATCACCGGCGCGGGAGGCTTTATCGCCGGCAACCTCGCGCTGCATTTCAAGAAGAAAGGCTTCACCAACATCCGCGCGGTGGACAAAAAGCCACTCTACGAATGGTATCTCCACGTTCCGGGCGTCCAGAACCTCTGCCTCGATGTGAGCAGCGAGGACAACTGCAGGCGCGTCTGCGAAGGCGCGGTGGAAGTTTACAACCTCGCCGCCGACATGGGCGGCATGGGTTTCATTGAACGGTTCCGCGTCGAATGCCTGCGCAGCGTGCTCATCAACACGCACATGGTCGAGGCGGCTTACAAGGCCGGAGCGCGCCGCTACTTTTTCTCCAGTTCGGCCTGCGCTTATAACACGCTGTTGCAGCAGGACCCGGACGTCCGCGCATTGAAGGAGTCCGACGCGTATCCGGCGATGGCCGAGCGCGGTTACGGCTGGGAAAAGTTGATCTCGGAAATGTTCTGCGAAGAATACTGGCACGAACGCGGCATGAAAACGGCTGTTGCCCGTTTTCACAACGTCTATGGGCCGCACGGCACCTGGGATGGCGGCCGCGAAAAGGCGCCCGCCGCGCTGTGCCGCAAGGTCATCGAGGCGATTGACACCGGCAGGAAGGAAATCACGATCTGGGGCGACGGCCATCGGACGCGCAGCTTCATGTATATTGATGATTGCGTGCAGGGCATTGACAAAATCATGCACTGCGACGATTTGATTGCGACGCCAATCAATCTTGGCTCGAGCGAACTGGTTTCCATCAACGAACTGCTTTCCAAGATCGAAAAGATCGCCGGCGTGAAGATGAACCGCAAATACGATCTCGAAGCGCCGCAGGGCGTGACGGGCCGCAACTCCGACAACACGTTCATCAAGAAAGTCCTGAAATGGGAGCCGGGCACCACGCTCAACAAAGGCCTGGCGGAAACCTACAAGTGGATCAAGCAACAATATCACGCCCGCAAAGCCGGCAAACGCGTTGGCATTGGCTGAGAATTGCGGAACAACAGCCCGGCCGCCCGCGGCTCCGTCAGCTGTCGGCTGGGTTGAAGAAAAATAGAATCCAACCAACCATGAAAACCAGACTATTTCTTCCCGTCGTTTTGTTCGCCGCGTCTTTTGTCACCGGACTCCAGGCGCAGACGAACAAATTTGATCTGCCCATCGCCGCCGGCCCGTTTGTCGGCACAACGGCCTCGCTCACGAATTACACCTACCCGAAGTGGTTCCGCGACGCGAAGTTTGGCATCTGGGCGCATTGGGGACCGCAGTCGGTGCCGATGGAAGGCGACTGGTATGCCCGCAAGTTGTATCAGCAGAATCAGGCCGATTACACCAACCATCTCGAGCGCTGGGGCCATCCGTCCACCAACGGATGGAAAGACATCATCCCGCTCTGGAAAGCCGAGAATTGGGACCCGGAGAAACTGATGGAACTCTATAAAAAAGCCGGCGCGAAGTATTTCGTCAGCATGGGTTCGCACCACGACAATTTCTTTTTGTGGAACTCGAAACTGCACCGCTGGAATGCAGTGCAGATGGGACCCCACCGGGACGTTGTTGGCGAGTGGCAGAAAGCAGCTACGAAAAATGGTTTGCCCTTTGGCGTCTCCGAACATTTGGGTGCGAGCTTCACCTGGTTTCAGGACGCGCACAGATCCGACCGGACCGGGCCGCTGGCCGTGGTGCCTTACGACGGCGCCAATTCCAATTATTGGGATCTTTATCATCCTCCCGCCGATCCGACCGACCGCGGCTGGTATTCCAAAAATCCCCAATGGCAGCAGGAGTGGTTCAATGAAATCGAGGAACTGGTGGACAACTACAAGCCCGACCTGCTTTACACGGACGGCGCCGTGCCGTTCGGCAACGAAGTCGGCTTGAGCCAGATCGCCAATCTCTACAACGTCTCACTGGCGCGCCAACGTGCAGCGTTGCTCCGCAACTTGTCCGGGCGCAAAGGCGCTGAACTGCTAATGATCCGGCAGTCACAGATGCCCGCCACATCGCCGGCCGTTTACACCTGCAAACAACCTTCCAACGGACGCTGGGTGCAGGACTACGAACGCGGCGTCAACGCCGGCATCAGCCCTTATCCGTGGCAGACGGACACTTCCATCGGCGACTGGTTCTACAACAAACATTGGAAATACCAGCCGTTGAGCTGGACCGTTCACATGCTCGTGGACATCGTCAGCAAGAACGGAAATCTCCTGCTCAACGTTGTGATGAAGCCCGACGGCACGCTGGATCCCGAGGTGGAAATGATGCTCCACCAACTCGCCGACTGGACGGCGGTGAACGGCGAAGCGATTTACGGCACGCGCCCGTGGCTGGTTTACGGCGAGGGCGCGGTGCAGGCCAGAGGCGGCGCGATGAGGGAAAACATGACTTACACCGCCAAGGACATCCGGTTCACGACCAAAGGCAAGACGCTTTACGCGATTGCGCTCGGCTGGCCGGACGATGGCAAAATGGTCATCAAATCGCTCGCCAAAACCGCGGATCCGAAACAGAACAAAATCAGCAAAGTCGAGCTACTCGGCTACAAAGGCAAATTGAAGGTCGACCAGACGGCGGATGGACTGGTGGTGGAATTGCCCGGCGAGAAATTGAGCGACATCACCTGTTCGTTGCGCATCACCGGCAGCAACCTCAAACCTGCGTCGTTGCCGGCGGTGCCCGCGGCGCGATAATTCCCCCACCTCATCAATGCAAAATAAATCCCCGGTTGCCGAATTCCTGGGCGCGATTCCCAACCGCCTGCAACTCGCCGGCGGCTGGATTGATCAGCCGTTCGTCTCGCAGCACAATCCCAAGCCGCCCGGCTCGATGGTCGTGGCGCAGATTGAGCCGAACTTCCGTCCGATGGACCGTTCCGGCATCGCTAGCGGCACGCGCGCCATCGCCATGAGAATTTGGAAGGGCAAATTGCCGAACCGTCCGCCGGAGGATTTGGCGCGCGAACTTTACGAAGTTGAAAACAAGGGCAAGGCCGAGCCGAGCGGTTCGCAGGACATGATTGGCCTGGTTTATCCCGGCGTGAACCGGCTGGATTACGATTTCAAAATTCACGGCGGTGTTTTCCCGTCGCACGTCGAATCGTGCAACAGCGCCAGGGTTGCGAGGTGGCTCGATAAAGTCTTGCATTTGATTCCCGTCGAACCGCGGCCCGAAGGCTACAATCCGCTCGGCGTAAAAAACATGGAGCCGAAGTGGGTCGCGCGCCTCGGCCAGTCCGGCCGGGACTGCTACGACGCCATTGTCAAATTGGATGTCAAAGCCCTCGGCGCGTCGCTCAATTTGAACATGAAATGCTGGGAGACGCTGCTGCCTCACGTCGTCCGGCATCCGCTTATCCGGCTGGATTTGATGGCGCTGCTCAAGGCCTATCAAAAACAATATCCCGGCGTGATGTATTCCGGCTGCGGCGGCGGCTATCTTATTGTCGTTTCCAACGGGCCGGTTCCCGGAGCGTTCAAGGTGAACGTCCGCGTCGCTCAAAAATGAGTTCTCTAGAAAGAGTCATCGTTTCCGGCAGGTTCGACGACATCAAATCGCGCGATTTGCGTTTTCTCGAAGAGGCCGCCAAACCCGGTGAACTGAGCGTGCTGCTGTGGCCGGATGTCACGCTGCAAAGACTCACCGGCAAGGCCCCGAAATTTCCGCTGGCGGAACGGCGATATTTCTTGAATGCCGTTCGCTACGTCAGCCGCGTGATTGAAGCCGACGGCGGGGCCAGTTTCGATGCGCTGCCCAAAAAGTTGCGCGCCAGCATCTGGGCGGACGTGGAAGCGACGGCGAATTCTGCCCGCGAAAAATTTGCCACCGCAAGCAAAATCGTCTACCGCGTTTTCAAGTCGGACGAATTGAAAGGGTTTCCCGAACCACCGTTACTGCCGTCCATGCCCGGCCGGAAAAAAGTTGTCGTCACCGGCAGCTACGACTGGTTTCACTCCGGCCACGTCCGGTTTTTGGAGGAAGTCAGCGCTTACGGCGATCTTTATGCCATTGTCGGTCACGACGCGAACATCCGTCTGCTCAAAGGCGAAGGCCATCCGCTGGTCCCGCAGGACGAGCGGCGTTACGTCGTCGGCTCCATCAAATATGTGAAGCAGGCTTTGATTTCGACCGGCGAAGGCTGGCTGGACGCGGATCCGGAAATAAAGAGGTTGAAACCGGACATTTACGCCGTGAACGAGGACGGCGACAAGGGCGGCAAGCGCGAGTATTGCGAGAAGCTCGGCATCGAATACCTCGTGCTCAAGCGCGCGCCCGCGCCCGGTCTGCCGAAACGCAGCAGCACCGACCTGCGCGGATTTTAATCGTGCGCTGGTATTTTCAACACGCCGCCCTTGTAAATCACTTCGGCATCCGCCTTCTCCGTGTCGCCGCCGCCGACACCATGGCTTGGCGACACGAACACAATGCGAAATTTTCGTTGCGCCGGCATTCCCGGAAACTTTCCTTCACGTTTGCCGATGGTGATCGTCTGTGATTTTTCGTTCCACGAAAATGGAATGGTCGCATAGACGCCGCGCTCGTAGTTATAATTGTCGCCTTCGTCTTCGTAGAGCGTGAACGCGCCGTCCGCGCCGCGATAGACGCGCAGTTCAATCGGGTCGGTGGGTTTCTGACCGGCGAATTGCACGGATGGGCCAATCGGCACGATTGATCCGGCGCGCACAAACAGCGGCATTTGCTCCAGCGGCGCGGCGGCGGTGATGGTTTGTCCGCCGTTTGATTTTTCCCCGCTCCAGAAATTGATCCAGCTTGTGCCGTCGGGCAGGTAAACCGTTTTGTTCGTCGCCTGTGCTTCGGTCACGGGCGCGACGAGAAACGCGGGGCCGAACATATATTCATCACTGACGGCGAGCGCTCTTTCGTCAGCGCGGAAATCCAGCGGCAGCGCGCGCATCATCGTGTAGCCATCGCTCGTCACGCGCCAGGCGACGGAATAATTGTAGGGCAGCAACCGGTGGCGGAGTTCGTCGTAGGCGAGCAGGATGCGTTGCGTTTCCGGCAGCCAGTTCCACATTTCAGTCGCCGTGCCACCGCCGTGGATTCGCAATACCGGGCAGAACGTGCTCCACTCAAACCAGCGGGCGAGCAGTTCATTAAAATCGGGCGAGGTATATTGATTGGCGGGATGCCAGAAGCCGCCGCAATCGGTCGTCCAATAGGGGATGCCCGCGAGGCAGAAATTCAAGCCTGCCGGAATCTGGCGTTTGAAAGTTTCCCAGTTGCCGGAAATGTCGCCCGACCAGATGGCCGACGCATAGCGTTGCAAACCGGGAAAGGCCGAGCGGGTGAGAATGCAGACGCGCTTGTCAGGGCTCGTCGCGCGCTGTCCTTCGTAAATGGACTGGCTCGCGAACAGCGGATACGCGTTGCGCAAGAAATCCCCCGCGCCGAGGGAAGTGTTTTTCCCGGCGAGGGCGTTGCCCGTGTCGCCGGGTTCGGTGGCATCGCCCCACCACGCGTCCGTGCCGATCTTGAAGAACGCATCGTCCAGGTGTTTCCAGCGGATGTCGCGGCCGGCCGGTCCAAACACGTCCACCCATTCGCCGACGAGTGCGTTGGTTTGTTTCAAATCCGCCAGTGTCGTGCCGTGGGGATTGCACCAGACGGAAATCATGAACTTTACATTTTGCTCGTGCAGTTTCTCAATCATGCCCGCCGGGTCGGGATAATTTTTCAAGTCCCACTCGTAACTGCCCCAGCCATTGGTGCCCCAGTATTTCCAGTCCTGCACAATGAGATCGAGCGGAAGGCCGCGCCGGCGAAATTCGGCGGCGGCATCGAGCAACTGTTGCTGGCTGGAGTAACGCTCGCGGCATTGCCAGAAGCCAAACGCCCATTCTGGCCACATCGGCGCGTCGCCAGTCGCGAGCCGGTAGCCGCGAATCACGCCGTCCAGTTCCGGCCCGTAAAAAAACGTGTAGTCAATGGTCTTGGCAAATTGCGAGCGGAACGTCGTCGCGTCGGTGGGCATACCGGCGGTGAGCTTCACGTTCTTGCCGCTGCTGCGGACCATCACGACGCAGGCGGTATTTGCCGGCAGTGAAACTTTTCCGCACAGGCTGAGCGGCGTCCAATAATTTGTCACGCCGATGATTTCCTTGCCGTCAACCTGAACTGAAAATTCCGTGCGGTTGTTGTCCGTCTGCGCAAAGAACAAGTATTCGCCCGCCGCGCCGGTGGTGAACGTGCCGTGCCAGGTGGAGATTTGCGGCGCTTTGCCCGCGGAATTGGTCGAGCCCGAATTTTCCTCGGGTGTGAGCGGGATCTCGTTGTCGAGCGGATCGAAGTCCGTGAGCGAGGCGTTGTCCCAAAGCAGGCCGTAGCCGCGGCCCGACACGACGACCGGCAGCGTGGCGGTCATGTTGTGCTGGTGCAACACGCGCGGGACGCCGCGCCAGTTCCAAAGTCCCTCTTGATACTGGCCGAGGCCGTAAAGAAATTCTCCGGGTGGCGATGCAAACGAATCCTCAACGGTAAAAAATTCACCGTTTGGCGCGAACCGCCGCACGTTGGCGCTTTCCGCGAGCAGAACTTTTCCCATTTTGTCGAGAAACCTGACCGCGCCGGAGCTGCGGCTGACATTCACTTGCAGGTCACGCGTTGTGATGATCACCACATCAGCGTTCTCTTTGACTTTGAACGGCACGCGCGGCCAGTCGCGGGTGATGACAAAACTTGTTGTGGCCGGGAACACGTTGTTGGGCGAACAGATAACGCGCACGATGCGGTCGGTGCAAACTTGGATTTTCATCGCGCCGGACGGAGTGGCGAAGGTGATGCCATCAGAATTTTTCTGGAACGACGCCACCGCCATGGGCGCGGCAAACAAAGAGGGTGCAATCAGCAGGAGAAAGATTGCCGATGGCTTCATGCGGTCCATGCTAACAAACCCGTCTGCGGTTTCAAAATTCAAATCAGCCGGAGACAGGTGAAAATCAGCCGTTCAATTTGTCCAGCGCGTCGCTTTCGCAAGCGGCATATTTTTCCAGCAGCGCATCGTAAATCTTCACGGCCTTCCTGTCCGGGCGGATTTCGCTGCCGGGAATCGGGCGGCTGAAATCGGCGGTGAGTTTTTCCCACTTCGATTCCTTTCCGGTGGCGGCGAACCAGCCATGCGCGGCCATCAAAGCCGCGCCGAGCGCCGCGCTCTTGGAAATTTCGATGCGCAGCACGCGGCAGTTCATCACGTCGGCCATGACTTGCAGGAGCGCGAGGTCGTTTGACGCGCCGCCGGTGGCGAAAATCTGTTCCGGTGACACTTTCATCCACTCCGAGTGCAGGCGCATGGACATCATCTGCGCCTCGAAAATGGCGCGGCAGTTCGCGGCGGCATCGTTTGCGTCGAGGTCAAAGCGATGAATGCCCGGCCGGTTGACGCGCGGAACGATTTCCGCCTCAAACCACGGCAGCAAAATCGCGCCGTTGTTGCCGGGCGGGGTCTGCGCGACGAGTCCGCCGAATTTCTTCCAGTCCGGAATGTTGTAAAGTTCGCGGATTTTTTCGCGGGCGAGCGAGCCGTTCTTGAAACAAATCAGCGTCATGTAACCGCCGGCCGGCGAGCCGAAGACGTGGCCTTCGCCGTTCTCGTCGGTCTGGCATTTCTCCATGGTGCCGAAGAATGTGTCGCTCGTGCCGAGGCTGATGGCGACCTGGCCGGGTTTGACAAGGCCGAGGCCGATGACGCTCGCCGGATTGTCGCCGGTCCAGACCGTGGCGAGCGCTTCGGGATTGAGGCCGTATTTACTGACGAAGTAGGAACTGACCGGGCCGATGACATGGCCGGACGCGGCGAACGGCGGCAGTTTGTCGATGAGGCCGGGCGCGGTGGCCTTGAGCGCGTCGTGGTTCCAGTTTTTCCGGCGGATGTCCATGAGGTTCATCCCCGCGCCGTCGCCAAAATCAATCGGCGCGATTTTCCCGGCGAGCAGCGAGGCCATGAACGAACTGACGAGCGCAATGCCGGCGGTCCGGGCGTGGGCGTTCGGCTCGGTTATGTAAAACTTGCGGATTTGCGGGCCGGTGAACCGCTCGAACGTGTCCGAGCCGGTGCGCGAGGCGGTGAACTTGATGCCGCCGAGTTTTTTTCGTATCTCGGCGCATTCCTTCGCGGTCGAGGAATCCATCCAGATGGGCGAGGTTTTGCGCGCGAAAACGCCGTCCAGATTTTCGACCAAGGATTTTTTCGGATTCAAATTCTCCAGCGCACCGGCGGCGCGGTCATTGAGATAAACCGAGCCGTGTTGCTGGCCGCTGCCGCTGATGGCGAGGATTTTATCGAGTGCGACGCCGTCCTTCTTCATCTGCGCGAAAATCAAGTCGAGCGCCTCCGCCCACATCAGGGGCGGACTGTGTTTGACGAGCGGATCGCGGTTGGGTAGGACGCCATTTTTTGTTTTGTAATGCGGCAGTGCGCGGTCGAAGTTCAGCGATTGTTCGTAAATCACCTTGCGCGAGTCGAGGTCAATGACGACGGCGCTCAAGCTTTGGGTGCTGGAATCGAGTCCGAGAAATAATTTTGCCATGATTTTTGTGTGTGTTTGCGCGAGACTTGGTAACAATAGGTTCATGCCATGCTAATGAAAACCACACTAAAAATCAATTTTTATAGTTGTGTCCTGCTCTGCGCCATCACCGCCGTCGCCGCGCCCATTGACCGGCACGCGCTGGTGACACGGCATGACGTGGTGCTGACCAATTTCGACGCGGCCAATCCGCTGTCGGTCGGCAACGGCGAGTTCGCCTTCACGGTGGATGCGACGGGGTTGCAGACGTTTCCCGAGGCGTTCGAGAAGACCACGCCCCTCGGCACGTTGTCGGACTGGGGCTGGCACACGTTTCCCAACACAAACGGCTGGGACATTGACCATTTCCAATTCAAGGAATACACCGACCTCAATGGACGCAAAGTTCCCTACGCCGACGTGCCGCACAACCAGCAGACCCCGGAAATCAAATGGCTCCGCGCCAATCCGCACCGGCTGCATCTCGGCCAGATCGGTCTCATCCTCACGCACGCGGACGGTTCGCTGGCTCGCACGAACGATTTGACGAACATTGTGCAGACGCTGGATTTGTGGGATGGCAGGATTGTGAGCCTCTTTAAGTTCGACGGCCAGCCGGTCACGGTGGAAACGGTTTGCGATCCGAAGCTCGACGCGATTGCAGTTCATGTCCAGTCGCCATTGGTGAAGCAGGGGCGGCTCGCCCTTCAAATCCATTTTCCCTACGGCACGGGCGAAACGACCACGGCGGACTGGAGCCATCCAGACGCGCATGAAACCATTATGAGGCAACCGCAGCCGAACGAGGCGGAGTTCAGTCGCAAGCTGGACAACGATGTCTATTTCGCAGCGGCAAAGTGGAGCAGGGGAGCAGTCATCATAAATACGGCCAAACATCAATTTGAAATTAGCTTCGGAACGCCGAGCACCGCTTCGGCCAGTTCGGCACAATCACAACAACACGCCGAGACGGTGCTCGGCGCTCCGGACACGCTGGAACTGGTCTGCGCCTTTTCGCCAAAAAATCTTCCTGCGAAAAGCCTGCCGGCGTTCGTGGAATCAAGGCAGGCCGCGCAAAAGAACTGGAACCATTTCTGGCTGACGGGCGGCGCGATTGATTTGTCCGGCAGCAAGGACCCGCGCTGGTTTGAACTCGAACGCCGCATCGTCCTTTCGCAATACCTCACGGCCATCCAGAGCGCGGGCGACAATCCGCCGCAGGAAACCGGGCTGACTTACAACACCTGGGAGGGCAAGTTCCACCTCGAAATGCACTGGTGGCACGAGGCGCACTTCGCCTTGTGGAACCGCCTGCCGCTGCTGGAACGCAGCCTCGGCTATTACCAGAAAATCCTGCCGCGCGCGGAAGGCACGGCCAAAAGACAGGGCTACGCGGGCGCGCGCTGGCCCAAGATGACCAGCCCCAGCGGCGCGGAATCGCCGTCGCCCGTCGGGCCGTTCCTCGTCTGGCAGGAGCCGCATCCGATTTTTTACGCGGAACTGTGCTGGCGCCAGCATCAGGACAAGGCGACGCTGGAGAAATACCGGGACATCGTCTTCCAGACGGCGGATTTCATGGCGAGCTACGCGACGTGGGACACGAACACGAGCCGTTACGTCCTCGGCCCGGTGCTGCAATGCGCGCAGGAAATATTTCCGAAGGACAAAACATTCAATCCGACGTTCGAGCTGACCTACTGGCGCTGGGGTCTGGAGACGGCGCAGCAATGGCGCACGCGGCTTGCGTTGCCGCGCGAGAAAAAGTGGGACGACATTTTGAACGGCCTCGCCAAATTGCCGATGGCCGGCGGCAAATATCTTTTCGCCGAGACGACGCCGGATTGCTACACGAACCCGAAATGGAACGCGGACCATCCGTCGGTGACGGCGGCGCTGGGCTTGCTGCCCGGGCCGGGCGTGGACACGGAGACGATGCGGCACACGCTGGACTGGATTTGGACCCACTGGAACTGGCCGGACACCTGGGGCTGGGATTATCCGATGCTGGCGATGACGGCGGCGCGGCTGGGCGAACCGGAACGCGCCATTGACGCGCTGCTGCTGGACACGCCGAAAAATCATTACGGCCTCAACGGCCACGTTTACCAGCGGCCCGGCCTGACGATTTATCTGCCGGCGAACGGCGGATTGCTTTACGCCACCGCGCTGATGGCCGGCGGCTGGGATCCGCCTTCGCCCGGAAGCTCCGGCACAACCAGCGCCGCGCCGAAGCGGAACGCACCGGGTTTTCCCGACAACGGCCAATGGAACGTGCGCTGGGAAAACCTGTCGACCGCGCCATAAACCTCCCGCTGTGGGGACAAATGCCATCCAACCGAGCGGGAATTGGCGTGGACAAATTTTTTGACATGCCCGGCAAGAATTGTATTCTTGCAAGACAGAAGAAATCATGGATGCATCGAGCAGAGGCTTAGTTTAAATGAGACCCGTTCGAACCATTTCGCTTTTCAGTGGCTGCGGCGGTTCCGACCTTGGGCTGAAAAGGTTGGGATACGACGTTGTGTGGGCCAATGACATTTCAAAAGCTGCATGTGAAACCTACACCGACAATGTCGGCCCTGTCATTGAATGCGGTGATATTGCGGACTTCAGCCGATTTCCAAGGGCAGAGTTTCTCGTTGGTTGCTACCCATGCCAGGGGTTCACGCAAGGCGGACGGCGCGATTCCGGCGATTCGATCAATTACCTCTACCAGCAGTTCGACCGGGTCTTGCGGATTGTTTCTCCAAAGGCATTTGTGGTCGAAAACGTGAATGGCATGGCATACGGAGAGAACACATTGTTGCTATACAACCAGCTTTGCAGATACCGGCTGGCTGGCTACCGGGTGAAATGGCATGTCCTGAACGCCGAGAATTATGGCGTGGCGCAAAGCCGCCGGCGTGTTTTTATCGTTGGAATCCGGTCTGATTTGGATTTCGATTATGAATTTCCCGCACCGGAGTTCGGCCCGGACGCCCGCCGCAAATTGATTTGCCAAAAAGATGTTTTGAAAGGCATGCCGAAGTGGTCGGTTGGCGAGTTCAACGAGGAACCGTTCCACTGGTATTACCTTTCACGCCGCCGCCGCCGGGACTGGAATGAACCCAGCCCGTGCATCGTTGGCCACTGGCGGCATGTGCCGCTTCATCCGATGAGTCCGCCGCTGAAGCGCACGGCGCGTTTTTGAATCAATGACCTCAAGCGCGGGGTAATTACGCTACAAGGTCGGCGGGCATTGTTTTGCGTTTGTTTGTTTTTCGTGTGCCGGTTTGCTGTTTTTGGTTTTC
>Ga0265337_1000255_pt1 | contig 28809 bp, 20 predicted proteins | sample 42122metaG_FD_192441 | JGI IMG/M metagenome (GOLD analysis project Ga0265337, IMG submission 192441) | Rhizosphere microbial communities from Carex aquatilis grown in University of Washington, Seatle, WA, United States - 4-21-22 metaG | ecosystem: Host-associated > Plants > Roots > Rhizosphere >... | reverse complement strand
CCTCGCCCTACGGCAATCTCGAAGACAAAACCGTCACCGACATGTTGCAGGACATGGTCAAGCACCTCGACACGCGCGAAGCGACGATTCTGCGCTACCGGTTCGGCCTCGGTGGCGGCGCGGAAAAAACTTTGGAGGAAGTCGGCGTGAAATTCGGCGTCACGCGCGAGCGCGTCCGGCAAATCCAGAACCTCGCCCTGCGCAAGCTGCGAAAAATGATTGAAAAGCTCGAAAGCACCAAAAAAAAGGAAGATTGACACCATGCCAGCAACGACCGCCGTAACCTCGAAGGAGATCGAACGCGCCATCCGCAACGTTCCGGATTTCCCGAAACCCGGAATCCAGTTCAAGGACATCACGCCCGTGCTGGCCGACGCGCGGCTGTTCGCCGGCTCGATTGATCTGCTCACGGAAAAGTTCAAACCCGGCTCGGTGGATGCCGTCGTGGGCATTGATGCGCGCGGATTCATCTTCGCCGCCGCCGCCGCCACGAAATTGCACGCCGGCTTCGTGCCCGTCCGTAAAACGGGCAAGCTGCCCTACAAAACCATCGAGCAGGATTACGCGCTTGAATACGGCCACTCCACCGTCGCCATGCACGTGGACGCGCTCAAGCCCGGAGCGCGCGTCGTGCTGATTGACGATCTGCTCGCCACCGGCGGCACGTCCGCCGCCGCGGTTGAACTGATGAAAAAACTCGGCGCGCAGATTTTGGAAATCACCTTTCTCATCGAGTTGAAATTCCTGAACGGCCGCGAAAAATTGAAGGGGCTGCCGGTCCGTTCCATCGTTGTCTATTGAGCCGCGAGCATTTCAGTTTTCAACAATCCGTTTCCCGCTACACTGTCGGCGATGCATTGGCTGCAAACACTTGACACGAACCTGTTTTTATTCGTCAACCGGTCGCTGGCCAATCCGTTCTTCGACTGGCTCATGCCGGTTTTGAGCGGCAACAACGGGGTGAAGAACGAGTTCATCGCGCTGGCGGTTGCGGCAGGCCTCGCCCTGCTCTGCTTTGGAAACCGGCGCGCACGGCTGTTCGTGTTGCTGATGGTCCTCATTGTTGCAACCAATGACGGATTGCTTTGCAACACGATCAAGCATGCCGTCGCCCGACCGCGCCCGTTTGTCACACTGCCGGAGGCGCGCGTGTCCGGCAGCGTCGGCAAAGGCTATGTCCCGCCGGAAATCAATCAATATGGCGTGGACATGGCGGCCGACAAAGGCAGCCGCAACAGCATGCCGTCGTCGCACGCCGCCAACTGGTTTGCGGCGACGATGGTCGCGTTTCTTTTTTACCGGCGCAGCCTGTGGTTCATGCTGCCCATGGCGCTGGCCGTCTCCTTTTCGCGCGTCTATAACGGCGTGCATTATCCGAGCGACGTTCTGGCCGGCGCGATTTTGGGAGCGGGCTACGCCGCCGCCGTCGTCATCGGGCTGCAAGCCGCGTGGAACCGGATCGGGAAGAAATGGTTTCCAGTCTGGCACGCACAAATGCCGTCGCTCTTGAATGCAGAGCGCGGAGTGCGGAGTGAAGAATCGGAAATTCAAAGCTCCGCCAATTCCACATTTCGAAATCCGAAATCCGAACTTGAATGGTTTCGCCTCGGCTGCATTTTGATTTTTGCCATGCTCATCGGGCGCTGGATTTATCTCGCCAGCAGCGCCATCGAATTGAGCCAGGACGAGGCATATCAATGGGTCTGGTCCAAGCACCCTGCCCTGTCGTATTACAGCAAACCGCCGGCCATCGCGTTCATTCAACTCACCAGCACCTCGATTTTCCACGACACGGAATTCGGCGTCCGTTTTTTCTCGCCCCTCTTCGCCGCCATCACAAGCCTGTTGCTGCTGCGATTTCTCGCGCGGGAAATCGGCGCGCGCCCGTCGTTCTGGCTGCTGCTCGTCGCCACCGCCACGCCGCTGCTCGGCATTGGCACGATTTTGATGACGGTCGATCCGCCGCTGGTCCTCTGCTGGACATGGGCGCTCGTCGCCGGCTGGCGCGCGGCGCAGCCGGACGGAAAAACCCGCGACTGGCTCGTCGTCGGTCTGGCGATGGGTCTTGGCTTTCTCTGCAAATACACCGCTGTGATGCAAATCTTCTGCTGGGTAATCCTTTTCGCACTCGCGCCGGCAACCCGGATTCATTTGCGAAAGCCCGGCCCGTGGCTCGCGCTGCTCGTTTTTTCACTCTGCACCCTGCCGGTCGTCATCTGGAATTCGCAACGCGGCTGGCCCACGTTCAACGACGTGGGCGGCGACGCCGGCCTGCACAGCCAGTGGCATCCGACACTCCGTTTCTTTTGGGATTTTGTTTTTACGCAATTTGGCGTGCTCAATCCGATTTTCTTCGTCGGCGCGGTTTGGGCAATGATCGACTTCTGGAAATTCCGGCGCGACCGCCCGCTGTGGCTCTACCTGTTCTGCACGGGCACGCCGGTTTTCCTCGGCTATCTGCTTTGGTCGTTTCACTCGCGCATTTTGCCAAATTGGATTGCACCCTCCGTGCTGCCGATGTTTTGCCTGATGGCGGTTTATTGGAATGAAAAATACCGCTCTGGCTGGCGCTGGGTAAAACCACTTTTCACCATCGGCGTGGCGCTTGGAATTTTTGCAATAGCGGTCATGTATCAGAGCAACCTCATTGCCAAAATTGCCGGCCAGCCATTGCCCGGCGAAAAAGACCCGTCACGCCGCGTCCGCGGGTGGAGCCAGTCCGCCGCTCTCGTCGAAAATGCCCGCGAAAAACTCGCCGCCGAAGGCCGGCCCGCGTTCATCATCGCCGGGCATTACGGCATAACCGGGTGCTATTCGTTTTACATTCCGCAGGCGCGCACCGCTTTGAAATCCGAGCCGCTTGTTTATTCTGCGGATTCGGATGAGCCGGTGAACCAGTTTTATTTCTGGCCGGAATACAACTACCGCAGCCAGCGCAAAGGCCAGAACGCCATCTTCGCCGCCGAAGCCGGCCTCTACAAACTTGAAGACGGCTGGGTCTGGAAATGGCTGGCGCATCAGCCTGTGAATCATGCCGAAACACCGTCGCCGGCTCCCCTGCCCTCGCGCATCGCACAGGAATTTGAATCCGTCACCGACCTCGGCGAGCAGGATGTCAAAATCGGCGAGCGCGTGTTTCACCGCGTCCACCTCTGGGCGTGCTACAACTTGAAGTAAATGGCCGCGACGGAAATTCTTCTGCCCGTCCGCGATTACGATCTGGCCACGACGCTCGACTCCGGCCAGGTTTTCTGCTGGCAGAAACAAAACAGTTCATGGATCGGCGTCATCGGCCGGCGTTGGGTGCGATTGACACAAACGCGCGACGGCATCCGCGCTGAAACCGCCATGCCGGTCGCCGATTGGCAATGGCTCCGTGACTTTCTTCAAACAGAAACTGATTGGGCTGCCGTGCTCAAAACTTTTCCCGACGACGGGCCGATGCGTGCCGCCATCGCCGCGTGTCGTGGATTGCGCGTGCTGCGGCAGGACCCGTGGGAATGTCTTGCGTCGTTCATCCTGTCCTCGACCAAGCAAATCGTCCAAATCCGGCAAATCATCGCCCTGCTCTGCGAACGATTCGGCGAACCGCTCACCCCTCCTGCGGACACCCTCTCCCCGCCGGGCGGGGAGAGGGCCGGGGTGAGGGGCGCACAGTTTTCCTTTCCCACGCCGCAACGCCTTGCCGCCTCGACCGAAGCCGAACTGCGCGGCTGCAAGATGGGCTTTCGCGCACCGCATCTGCTCGCTGCCGCGAGACAAATTGCCGAAGGCAAATTGGATTTGGAAAAAATCCGGGGCTTGCCGCTTGCCGAGGCGCGCGTCGAATTGATGCAATTGCGCGGCGTCGGCGGAAAAATTACCGATTGCGTGCTGCTCTTCGCCTATGGTTTTGACTCGGCATTTCCGGTGGATGTGTGGGTGGAGCGGGCGTTGCAACAGCTTTATTTCCCCCGCCGTCGCGCGAGCGAAAAACGGCTGCGACATTTCGCCACGTCGCATTTCGGGGCGCACGCCGGTTACGCACAGCAATATCTTTTCCATTACATGCGGACAAAATTGAAATAACATTTCGCGTAGCAGAAAATGAAAATTGACGCCATCCTGACGCCGGCGGAATTGCCCACGCTCGCCAAGCGCGATTTGCGCGAAACGCTATGCGTCGTGTTCGATGTGCTGCGCGCCACCAGCACGTTTGTGACTGCGTTGCACAACGGCGCAAAAGCCATCATCCCGGTGGGCGAGATTTCCGAGGTGCTGGCTATCCGGAAAAAACAGCCGGACGTTCTGCTCGGCGGCGAGCGCGACGGCGTGAAAATCCGCGCCGCGCAGACCGGTGGAACCGATTTCGACCTCGGCAACTCCCCACGCGAATGCGCACCGGAAAAAGTGCGCGGCAAAACGATTGTTTCCACCACGACGAATGGCACCCGCGCACTGCGGGCCTGCGCGGGCGCGAAGACGGTTTTGGCCGGCTCCTTCTTGAATCTCGGCGCAACGGCAGAATTCATCAAAAAGCTTCAGCCTGCGGAAGTGCTGCTCGTCTGTGCAGGCACGCGGGAGAACAGGGCGGATGAAGATGTGTTGGCCGCCGGTGTGCTTTGTGAATTGCTTGAGGCAGGGTCATCGCGCTGCGATGACCGGACGGCGCAGCGCGCCGTCCCTGCCAAACAATCTGACTCCGCTGAAATTGCCCGGCTAGCGTGGACACAGGCAAAGTCCGATTTGGCGGCGGCAGTCCACAACGCCACGAATGCGCGGCGGCTGCTGGCAATTCCCGAACTGCGCGACGACGTGGCGTTCTGCCTGCAACGCGACGTTTTTCCGCTCGTCGCCAGAATGGATGCCGATGGCGCAATTAGGCGGCAACCGGCATGATGAAATTGCAACCTTTGCCGGCGGGACAAATGAAAAATTCCAGTTCAAAACTGTGCTGGACGGAACCTTAAATGCGAAATACGTTGACGCCATGAAAAGATATTTTCTTCTCGCCGTCTGTTCGCTATTAATTGCGAGTGTCGGGATAACTTCCGAAACCACAAATGAAACCGTGAAGCCCAAGGAGAAAACAATGAGCACCCCATCTGTCTCGCTCGGTTACGTAGTTCTGTATGTGAAAGATGTCTCGGCGAGCCTCACCTTTTACGAAGAGGCCTTCGGTCTTTCCCGACGCTTTTACAATAATGACAACGGCAAGGCTTATGGAGAGTTGGAAACCGGACCGGCCCGTCTTGCCTTCTATAGCCTTGAATTGGCCAAGACGCAATGGAAACAGGGATTCGTGGCCACCTCCCCGAACAAGGCACCACTTGGTTTTGAGATTACGTTGGTGACGCCCGATGTTCGGGCGTTGTATGCCCGCGCGGTGAAAGCCGGGGCGACCGTGGTGAGCGAACCCGAGGCCAAGCCGTGGGGGCAGACGGTGGCGTGCCTCCGGGATAAGGACGGCCACATCGTCGGGCTATGCACCCCGCTGCCATAACCACGATGCCTAATTTGAGGATTGGCTGCAAATCAACCCGCGAACATTGCCTGGTCCATCACACCTTCCGCAACTTTTGTCACCGGGCCGGTCATGCGAACCGCAAATCCGCAGTTTCAAAACTTATTGTATTGCTCATGGCTGCCGATCCAGGTCCAGATGAAGATTTCGCCGTCAAAATAGGCGATGGCGCGATAATGGTCGCCAATTCGAGCCGACCATTTGCCGTGACTATGCGGTCGGAAACGCAATGACGGATGACGCGGGTTCCCCTGCCAAAGTTGGAAATTTTTCCGGGCCAGCGCCTGAATTTCCACAGGCAACGCGTTGTAGCAGTCCCAGAATTCGGGCGTCGCTTTAGATTTCACCGGGAAGGGAATGCAGCCGCCCTTTGCGCTTGGCCGATTCGGCCTCTTCGCGCATGAAGTCGAGTTTGCCCGACGCGGCATCCGCCGTGATCTGGCGATCCCATTCGTCTTCCTGGTAAGCGTTGAGCCACAAGCGCAATTCCCCGCGCTCGTTTTCATTCAAACGGGTAATGGCTTCCTGAATTTCAACGACTGTGCTCACGATCTTAAAATAATGGCGCGAACGAATTTTGGCAAGCGGTGTTCAAGGGAACATTTCCTTGTTCATCACGCCTTCCGCAACCTTCGTCACCGGGCCGGTCATGCGGATTGAAAATTCATCGCCGATCTCGATTTTGATGACGCCGCCGGGCATGTGGACGGAAATGTTCCGGTCCACCCATCCGAGTTTGTGCGCCACCGCCGCCGCCGCGCTGCTGCTGCTGCCGCTGGCCAGCGTGTAGCCCGCGCCGCGCTCCCAAATCTCAATCTGGATGTTCGCACGGTCGAGGACTTTCAGGAACTGGACGTTGGTGCGGTTCGGAAAATTCGCGTGCGTCTCCAGCAGCGGGCCGAATTGCCGCGCTGTATCCGGCGCGCACGGAGTGTCGCGCCCTACGACGACGCAGTGCGGATTGCCAATCGTTGCGGCGCAAAATGTGAACTCGCGTCCGCCAACGGAAATTTTTTCGTTGAGCACTTCGCGGCGCGGGCCGGTCACGGGAATCTGGTCGCTCCAAAAGCTGACCCTGCCCATCTCCACACGGACGGATTTGCCGCCGGCAAAAACGGTCGAGCGCACGAGGCCGCCCGCCGTCTGGATGGCGGATTCCCCGTCGCCGACCATCTTCCGGTCCCACAGGTAACGCGAGAAGATGCGCAGGCCGTTGCCGCTTTTTTCGGCCTCGCTGCCATCGGGATTGTAAATCTTCAGCGCGCATTTCGCGTCCTTGGCCGGCAGCGGGCCGAGCAAAATGCCGTCCGAGCCGACGCCGAAGTTGCGGTGGCAGATGATTTTCACCTGCTCCGTCGTCAGCGGCGCGGGCAAATCCTTCGGGTCAATGACGATGTAGTCGTTGCCGAGCGCGTGGTATTTGGCGAACGCGAATTGCATGAACGAAAGGATAGCGTTCCGCGCGCAAAGTGAAAACGAGAATCGGAGCGCCGAGCACCGCCTCGGCGTGTTGGAAAACAATGTTCGGGCCGAGGCGGTGCTCGGCGCTCCGGCGATTAAAAACTTTTCAAAAGGCCGGGGATTTAGCAAAGTATGGGCGTGTTGACTGGAAGTGAATCAAGGGTTCAGTCCGCGCCATTGTCAGCGGAGGCCCATCCCGGAATTACGAAAGATTTGGAGGCCGCCATCCTGCGGGCGCAGGAGAATCTGCTCGGCATGCAGAAGCCCGAAGGCTACTGGAACGGCGAGCTGATGGTGGATTCCACGCTCGTTTCCGACACGGTGATTTATCACCATTGGAACGGCAGGGTGGACAAGGCGTGGCAGCGCAAGGCGGTCAACCACATCTTCTCCATGCAACTGCCGGACGGCGGCTGGAACATTTATCACGGCGGGCCGTCGGAAGTGAACGCGACCATCAAGGCGTATCTCGCGCTCAAGCTCGCAGGCGTGCCCGTCACCGACCGGCGGATGTTGAAGGCGCGCGAAGTGGCGCTGCACTTCGGCGGCGTGCCGCGCATGAACACGTTTTCCAAGTTGTATCTCGCGCTCATCGGACTGTTCCCGTGGGAATACGTCCCGACAATTCCATGCGAGGTGCTGCTCATCGGCAAATGGTTTCACGTCAATTTCTGGGACATGAGCAACTGGTCGCGCGGCATGATCGTGCCGCTGGCCATCATCAATCATTTCAAGCCGACGCGCCCGGTGAAGGTGGACTTGGACGAGCTTTATCCCGAAGGCATCCACGAACGCGACCTGTCGCTCGCGCCCGACCCGGAGATGATTTCGTTTCGCAACTTTTTCCTCTGGTTGGACCGGCTGCACAAGCTGGCCGAGTGGTTTGCCGAGCATAAAATCCACCCATTCCGCAAGGCCGCGCTCAAGAAGGCCGAGAAATGGATGCTGGAACGTTTTGAAGACTCGGACGGGCTGGCGGCGATCTTCCCGGCGATGCTCAATTCGCTCATTGCGTTGAAGGCGCTGGGTTATCCCGACGATCATCCGCAGGTGGTCCGTGCTGCGCACGAGTTGAAGAAGCTCGAACATGAGACGGATAACGACGTGCGCATCGAGCCCTGCTTCTCGCCGGTCTGGGACACCGCCATCGTGGCGATGTGCCTGCGCGAATCCGGTATTTCGGAAAATCATCCGATGTTGAAAAGGGCCGCGGAATGGCTGCTGGAACGCGAGATTCGTTTTTACGGCGATTGGGTTCACAAGAATCCGGCCAAGGTCGAGGCGAGCGGCTGGGTTTTCGAGTTCAACAACAAATGGAACCCCGACGTGGACGACACCGCGATGGTGCTGCTCGCGTTGCGCAAAATCCCGACTGACAATCCGCAGAAGCGCGACGAATGTTTCCGGCGCGGCTTGAAATGGATGATGACGTTCCAATGCAAGGACGGCGGCTGGGCGTCGTTCGACAGGGATTGCACGAAGAACATTCTGGAAAAGGTGCCGTTCGCCGACCACAACGCGATGCTCGACCCCGAATGCGCCGACATCACCGCGCGCATCCTGGAATTGCTTGGTTACGAAAACTGGAAAACCGATCACCCGCAGGTGAAGGAGGCTTTGCAGTTCATCCGTGAACATCAGGAATCCGACGGTTCGTGGTATGGCCGCTGGGGCGTGAATTACATTTACGGCACGTGGCAGGTTCTGCGCGGGCTGCGCGCGATGAATCTCAACATGAATGAAGACTGGCTCCATCGCGGTCGCGCCTGGCTCGAAAGCGTGCAGCACGAGGATGGCGGCTGGGGCGAGCGCTGCAACACCTACGACGACCCGGTTTTCAAGGGGCAAGGCCCGGGCACCGCGTCGCAAACGGCGTGGGCAGTCATGGGCCTGTGCGCGTTCGACGACCCGGACAATCCCGCGCTCAAACGCGGCATCGAGTATTTGATCCGCACACAAAACCCCGACGGTTCGTGGAGCGAGGACGAGACGACCGGCACGGGTTTCCCGAAGGTGTTTTATTTGAAATACGACATCTACCGCAACGCCTGGCCGCTGCTGGCGCTCGCCACCTACAAGCAAATCTCCGAACGCGACGCGGCCAAAAGGAACGGCCAGCCAATTTCCAGCGCTTGAGTTGTGTGGCGACGGAGCGGCGCGCAGCTACACTCATGCCAGCTTCAGGATTCAAGGCCGGCCCCGGCCATTGACGAGCGGTTCGCCCTCCGAACCGGGCGGGAACGCCGACGCCAGCGGGTCCATGGGCTTGATGGTGCCATCCGGGTTGAATTCCATGCGGACGAGGCAGGTTTCGCGTTTGAAACCACTGCCGCCCGGAATCGCGTGACGGTGATAGGCGACATACCAGCGGTCGGTGCCGGGAACATTGACCACGCTGTGATGGCCGGTGCCTTTGGCCAGGCCATGCTGCCGCAGCACGATGAAATTGTTGGTCGGCGACGTGACCGGACCGTAGGGTAAATCGGAGATACCGTATCCGACGCGGTAATCATCGCTGCGGGCATCGTCAATGGACCACATGAAATAATATTTGCCCTGCCGCTTGAACACGACGATGCCTTCGCGGAATTGTTTGAGCTTGATGGTCGCGGGGTCGCCGTCGAACGAAATCATGTCAGGCTTGAGTTTGAAAACGGTGGGCGTGCCGTTGCCAAAGAAAAGGTAAGCCTGGCCGTCATCGTCAATGAGCGGATACGGATCAATCGGATAAGTGCGGACCTGGTCGTTACGCTGGACGAGCGGATGACCGAGCGCATCCACGAACGGCCCGGTGGGTTTGTCCGACGTGGCGACGCCGATTTTGCCGTCTGCGCAGAAATAGAAATAAAATTTTCCGTTCCGCTCGACACAATCCGGCGCCCACGCCTTGATATTGGCCCAGGAAAGATCCTTGGTCACATCGAGGATCATGCCCTCCTTTTTCCAGTCCACGAGGTTCCTGGAAGACCAGACGGAGAAATCGGTGGTCATCCAGTTGGGTTTGTCAGACGTGGGATAAACGTAGTAGGTGTCGCCAAACACGCGGATGGCCGGGTCGGCGGTATAGCCGTCGAGAATAGGCTTGGGCACGCTTGCGATGGCCGCGTCATCCAGATGCAGCAGAGTTTCCAGCAGGCTGGAAGCGACCGCGAACACTGTGCCGTGGCGCTGGCCGGAAACCATTTCTGCATTGGCCGAAACGTCCGTCCAGTTTTTCCAGTCGGCGCTTTCGTAAACACCATAATGCCCCGCGCCGTAGAAATCCACATAGAGCAGGGTCCTGCCGCCGATCGTGATGAGCGTGGGGCCTTCGGCGCGCTGGGTTACGAGCGGTTCCGGCTGGAGTTTGTAGGGTCCCGGCGGGTGGTCGGCCACGGCGGCATGGATCGGTCCCCATTTGCCCTGCGCCTGCTCATCGCCCTGCTTGAGAACGAGCATGAACCTGCCGCCGGCCGCAATCATGGTGGAATCAATGTTGTCAAAGCCGGGATCGAACAAAACTTTCGGTTCGCTGAACGTGTTGAAATCCTTCGTCACGACGTAATACGCCCGGTTGTTCATGTGGTTCGGCGAAATGGTTTCCGGGAAGCGCCCGGCCACATCCGAAGACCAGAAAATGATATATTGGGAATTTTCCGCGTCGTAAAAAGTTTCCGGCGCCCAGCAGTTTTTCGTTCCCGGCAGGTTTTCCATGAACGGCAGATATTTTTGCTCCGACCAGTCCACGAGATTGGTCGAGGAAGCGTAACCGATGCCCTTGTCGCTCCAGCCCGTGGTCCAGGTCATGCGGAATACTCCGTCCGGCCCCTGCAGGATGTGCGGGTCGCGAAAAAGTTTGCCGCCCACGGACGGCTGCAGGAAAACGCGCCCGAAATCGGTCCAATGATAAGCGTCCCGGCTGTAGGCCAGATGCAGGCCGTCGCCGTTGCCCCGGAAGGAAGAAAACAAATAGGCATTCGCGGTCTGGTTGGATTGCGCAACGGCAATGTCCGGCCCCGCGGTTGTCACCAGCAAAGCAAGCCCGGCAGAAATCAGCAAAGAATTTTTCATTTCAAATAATCAAACTTGTTGAGCGATGCGTGGAATTAAGTTCTTCAAATTTCAGCCAAAAGGCAATGACAGCTTTTTCGGGGGCCTGCGAACAGGGCCGGCAATGTTCCGCTCAAACTGAAAATTCTTTCGCCTGGAGGATTTAATCTTTAGCCTTCCGTGGATGCTTGAACAGACCGTCCAGATTGTTTCCAACGAGCGCGACACGGATTCCTATTTCCGCCTCGTGCTGCGCGCGCCGCAAATCGCTCCGCTCATCCAGCCGGGACAGTTTGCGCACGTCCGCATTCTGCCGTTGAAGGACGCCCTGCTGCGGCGGCCGTTCAGCATTTTTCAGGTCGCGGGTGACACGTTTTCCATCCTCTACAAAAATGTCGGCAAAGGCACGGATGCGCTTTCGCAAATGCGCGCGGACGAGGAATTGAGCGTGATTGCGCCACTCGGCCACGGTTTCAGCGTTCCGAAATCCGGCAGTGAAACGCCGCTGCTCGTTGCCGGCGGCTACGGCATGGCGGCAATGTATTTGCTCGCGCAACGCTCGCCTCAAAAGGGTTTCGTCTTCGTCGGTGGACGACGCCATGTGGATATTTTAAGCGAAAAGGAATTTGCCGCGCTCGGCTGGGAAGTCCGCGTGACGACCGAGGACGGCAGCCACGGCGAAAAAGGTCTGGTCACGCAGCCGTTGCTGGCGGAATTGAAGCGCGGCGCGTCTGGCAAAATAATTTACGCGTGCGGCCCGATGGGGATGTTGAAGGCCGTTGGCAAAATCGCGGAAGATTTCAACGTGCCGGCGGAACTTTCGATGGACGAACACATGTGCTGCGGCGTCGGCGTCTGCCTGACGTGCGTGATTCCAGTCAAGACCGGCGACAGTTGGGAATACCAGCGCACCTGCACCGAAGGTCCGGTGTTTGACTCGCGTAAAATTGTGTGGGAGATCGCCAGGTAAATTTTCAGTTTACGATTGGGGGAGCATGCCCGGCCCGGGCGCAATTAGGCATGCGCATGCAGAAATTGTCATTTGCCCGAACTGCGGCCGAACCTTGTATTTCACGCGTGATATAAAACGGCTATCGTTTTAGCCGGAAAAAGAGATTCCAATTGGTCGGATTGATGATTATTTGCCTTACAGTTCCATTGGTTGTTATCGCGGCCCCATTGTAATCACCCCAATTGGTTGTGCCCAAATCGCCGTTGGTCTGCATTACACAATTACCAATTCCCACCGGCCAGGATATCATCAACTGGTTGGTGGAACAGGAGTCAATGCCAACAAAGGGATTGGTCTGATTCGCAAAATTCGCTGTGAATGTGAGGTTGGATGCCATTACAAAATTCAGCACTGAATTGTTGGTGGTCAGGCTTCCCGTCCAACGGAAGAAAACATAGCCCGCCCCGGGCGTTGCGGTCATTGAATACGGCTGCCCGATGGGCAGCAGCGCGCCGTCGTAATTCGGACTGATGGTCCCGCTGCCGTTGGCATGCACCGTCAGCACCGCGCTCACTGCTGTATTTGAAACCACCTGGAACGGGTTGCTCGAACTGGAATGCCCGAGGCCGTCATTGGCGCTCAGAACCACGTTGGTGGCTGCTTGCAGCACTGTCACGTCGCCGGTCCAGACGCCGCCCGTGAAATTGCCGGTGTTCGTCGGCGTCATCGCAATCGAACCTGCGGAACCTGCCGTGTAGCGGAGGTCGACAAACCACCAGAGCGCTGAATCGGAGTAAGTGGGGAAGCCGTCCCCCGAGGCATTGTAGCTTTGATTGATGGTTCCGCTGGGGAAGGTATTCGCCATATCCGTTCGAAAATAGTAATTTCCGCCCGCCGTATAGGCCGCCACGCGATACCGGACTCCCGCCGTCAATGTCAGGGGGGTGGACAAGGGTGTTTCCACCCACGTGCCCGGCACGCTGGTCACGGCCTGCGCGGCCAGCAGCGTGCCGCCGTCGGTCCAGATCGAGACTTTTGTGCCGAAGTAATGACGCACATGGGTCACGATGATGTTCGTGCTGGGCGTAAAGGCGTAGCCAAGCGTGTAGCTCCCGCTATAGGTGGTCGTGTAGGCAGGCGAGCCTAGAATTGTGTTGGTCGTCATGCCTCCGTCCGCCGCGCCGCTCAAGGCCACCGTCCCCGTATAGTTGGTCACGGTCTGGTTGTTGACATCCTGCGCGGTGATTGTCGCCCCGAACACCAGGTTGACCAATTGCGGGGAACTAATTGCGCCCCAGGCGAAGTGATCCACGCTGACCGTCAGTGTTGCCACTGCGCTGGTCACCATCCCAAAGCCATTGCTGACCACGCACCTGAACTGGCTGCCCGAATCCGTCAATTGAACATTGGTGATGGCATAGGTCGAGATGGTCGCACCAGGAATCATTCCGCCATTGCGCATCCAGAAGCAGTTCAAAGGCGGGCCGCCCGTGGCCCCGACGCTGAACACCGCCGTGCGCCCAACCGTCAAGGTCTGGTTGGTGGGTTGCGTGACAATCACCGGAGGCGCGGTGAGCGCCAGGTGAATGAGCAGGTGCCCGGTATATCCGCTGTATCCACCCGCCAGAATGTAATAAGTCGTGCCGGCGGACACACTGGTGGTGATTTGTGAGGTCAAGCCGCCGGTATCATCGTTGCAAGCGACCTCCGTCAAGGCCCCGCACGTGCCGGCATAAAGGGCCAGCCCGGTGTCAAAATCGCTGCCAAAAGTGTCCACCACAACCTGGCCGTTGTAGACCGGGGTGAATTGATACCAGACGCCATTGCCGAAGCCGGGGACGCAGTCCGGCACCGGATCGCCGATGGACGTCGCATTGGTCGTGTATTGTGCATGGGTGTAGTTCAAAACGGAGATGACCAGCGCGCCGCTGCATTGATCGTTGGCAACGATGGTTTCCACCTTCAGTATGGCCGCCGAACTGGTGACTGCCCCCATCATATTGGTGATCACGCAGCTAAATTGGCTGCCGGAATCGGCAATCTGCGCGTTGGTGAGCGTATAACTTGAGGCATTGGCCCCGGGAATGTTTGACCCGTTGCGTCTCCAGAAGTAGCTCAACGGCGCGCTCCCGGTGGCCCCCACCGTGAACGTGGCATTGTTGCCGACGGCGACGGTGACGCCAACCGGCTGCGAAGTGATGCTTGGGGCGTTTGAGCCTAAGGTGACGAAGGTGTTCGTCACCTCCATTTTGGAATTCCCGAAAACCGTAAACCACACCACGCTCCGGCTCTGGCCCGCCGCCAGGGTCCCATAATTCTGGGCGAGATTGATGTCAATATCCGCGGACACTCCGTTCGGATCCACCACGGTCAGGTAGGGATATGCGTCAAGGTTGTCGAAGCCCGCCGCGCTGGGAATCTGCAGGCCCGACTCCGAACCGAAACCGACGCTCAAGCCTGTGATCGGGCCGCTTGCCACGACCATGTCATTGGTGGAGTTGACCGAAACCACATCGTTCAGGGTGGAGTAACTGGAACCGGGCGTCGCATAAGCATCCTGGTCCGGGTCGGCGGTGTCCAGGGTCACCACGTTGGCCAGTGCCGTCGCGCCGGTATTCTGAAGCGTGTCCACAATGCAAATAACCTTGCTGTCCGTGGCAAAGGAAATGTCGCGCGTGAAATTCAATCCGGGAATGACCACCCCGCTGATCAAGGCCCGTTGCACCCCGCCGCTGCTCAAGTTGCTGACGGTCAGGCTGGCAAAACCCCCGACCACGGGCGAACTGCCGTTGACATGGTTGACGCCAGCAACCCCGACAATCCAATTATAGACCGGCGTGCCCGGCTCCCAGAAATCAACGCCCGAAGCGCCGCCGGTGCCGGCGGAATTATACTTGGCTCCCGTATTGGCGGCCAGAAACACGCCGTTCGTTTGTATCGGCAGATAGAGGTAGTTGCCGGTCAGGAAAAACGGCCCCGTGACGACCGTCAATATGGCGTTGGAACTGACGACCGTTCCGAAAGTGTTGCTCACCAAGCAACTGAACTGGGTGCCGGAATCGGCCAATTGGACGTTGTTCGTGATGTAAATGGAGTTGGTGGCAGCCGGTATCACTATGCCGTTGCGCCGCCAGTAATAACTCAAAGGCAAGGTGCCGGTGGCGCTGATGGTAAAGGTGGCCGTGCCGCCCACAGACGCCGTCTGGTTCTGGGGTTGGAACGTAATCGAGGGCGGGAGTCCCGTAACGGTAAGTGTTGCCACCTGGCTATTGGTCGTCCCGTAGGCATTGCTGACCACGCAACTGAACTGACTGCCGGAATCGGTCAACTGGACGTTATTGGTCGTGTAAATGGAATTGGTGGCTCCGGAGATGGCCGTTCCATTCCGCTTCCAGAAGTAGCTCAAGGGCAAACTGCCGGAGGCCGTCACGTTGAAGCTGGCCGTGCCACCTGCCAGCACCGTTTGATTCGTAGGTTGCTGCGTAATCAAAGGTGGCAGGGCCAAAACGGTAAGTGTCGCCGCTTGGCTGTTGGTTGTTCCGTAGGCATTGCTGACCACGCAACTGAACAGGCTGCCGGAATCGGTCAACTGGACATTGTTGGTCGTGTAATTGGAATTTGTGGCCCCAGAGATGGCCGTTCCATTCCGCTGCCAGAAATAACTCAAAGGCCATGTGCCGGCGGCTCCCACCGTGAAGGTGGCATTGCTGCCAGAGGGAACGGTGATACTTGCCGGTTGCAAAGTAATGCTGGGAGCATTTGAACCCATGCCAACTCCAGAGCCGTAAACAAGGATATTGGCCAATAAGTTCGAGGCTTGGGGTTGCGGAGTGTGAAACGAAGGCAAAGTCATTCCGCCAAAAATCAGATGCCCGGAGAAGTAATTTTGCTCTCCTAATGCCAAGTGAGCCGGGCCGGAATTTGTTATAAGCGCCGCAAGCACCGGGCCGGACACCGACGCGTGGCTGAAATAGCTGCCACTGAATGCAGCGCCGACCGGCACAAAGGGGCCATTGAAAATGGGGTGTGTCAGATCTGCCGTTGAACTGGTGCTGCTTGTATCCGGATATATCAGCGTGACGCCGAAACCGAGATATATGTTGGCGCCTTGATTGGGAGCTGCGTTCACAAACAAACTACCTCCCGCAGCCACCCAGTTCGAGATCGCTGGCAGATTGTTTGTCAAGAATGCTGCCAAGGCCAGGGCATTGTTATCACCGCCTTCCATGAAAATAAATCTGTTGGTCGCGGAAAGCAAAGTTGTAGGGATGACTGTCTCATAGCGCAAGTCCTGCCAATTATTAGTGCCAAACACCATGGTCAAAATGTTTTCGTTGTCTGAAAGACCCCACGGCTGGCCCGCGGTTGAGCGCAGATAGGCAATGCCGCTGCCTCTGGTGACAACCGCCAGTGTGGCATTTGAACTAAGCGCCGTTCCAAACGCATTGCTGACCACGCAACTGAACCGGCTGCCGGAATCGGTCAGCTGGACGTTGTTGGTCGAGTAACTGGAATTGGTGGCCCCGGCAATGGTCGTTCCGTTCCGCATCCAGGAGTGGCTCAATGGCAGGCTGCCGGTGACCGTCACGCTGAAGCTGGCCGTGCCACCTGTCAACACCGTTTGATTCGCAGGTTGCTGGGTAATCAAGGGCGGGAGTGCCAAAACGGTAAGTGTTGCCGTCTGACTATTGGTGGATCCGTAGGCATTGCTGACCACGCAACTGAACTGGCTGCCGGAATCGGTCAACTGGACATTGTTGGTCGTGTAGGCCGAATTGGTTCCCCCGGCGATAAATACACCGTTCCGCTGCCAGAAGTAGCTCAAAGGCGCGGTGCCAAAAGCCGATACGCTAAAAGTGGCGTTGCCACCGGCAGGGATCGTCTGGCTGGCTGGCTGAAGACTGATCACGGGCGGTTGCGGGCTGCAAGAACCGTAAGCGGTAAAGTCGCTCGCAACAAAATTGACAGGCTGGCCAGAGCCGGCAGACAACCCAACCAAACCGGTGGGAGTGTTGAGGTTTAGATAAGTGATCCGGATTCGCCCGTCAAAGAACATCTCAATTTGAAAACTATTGGTCAGGGTGCTGGAACCATAAATCGGCACGGCCTGATAGGTGACCGCAACCCGGTCGGCAAGCTGTTTCCATGTGACAGTCCCGCCAGTGCCCGGATTCAAATCCCGATAGAGAGCTGCAATCCGCAGAAGTGCAAAATGGTTGGCGTAGGTCGGTGAATAACTGCTGTCGCCTGAATTCATGGTCAGGTAGCCGTTGCTGCCAACGAAGAGCACATTGGTCCGGTTGTTGTAAATGGCCACGGTGTTGCCGCCGGAAAGGGTGATCTGCGAATAGCTGTCATCAGTCAAGCCCAACGCGGCTCCGCCGGTGGGGTCCGTGGGGAAGGCGGCAGCGGGTTGTTTGCAGACACCATAGTAATTCGCGCTCGTGTCCGGCGTAAACGTGTAGGTAGTGAAGGCCAGATTGATGATGGTGGCGCCAAACAACTCGGTGAACCAGTCATTCGGCTGCCCCACCAACAAGGTGAACAGCCGGCTTTGCTGCACGCCGCTGGTGAGATTGGAAAACGACACCGTGCCCGCATAAATGGCCTTCGGCAGGGTGTTCGCCGTGGCCGTAAGGCTGGCGATGACCGAAGCGGACGCGCCGCCGGGAGTTAGAGTGCCTCCGGATGGCGACGTGTTGAGCCATGCGTTGGTATTGACCAGATTCCAGGTCAGGGTGTTGGTGCCGGCGTTGGTTAAGGTCAAGGATTGAGACGTGGGTGTGAATGGTCCGCCCACGGGACCGCTGGAGATAAATCCCGCCGCGGGACTGATTCGCAAATCATCCGGCACGTCAAACGCCTCATGAATGCCCGTTGTGGTCGAGCTTGCCGGAGAGGTGGCACTAAAACCCATGCCGCGCTTCGCAAAGGCCGCCCACAACTCATTGCGGTTCGCACTGCCCGTGTCCACCAGATCGGCCTGTAGGATGCCATCGCGCGCCTGAAGGAAGTTGGGATGGGGCACGGTAAGTTTCATGCCGTCAGTCACCAGTTGCAGGATAAGTTGATTGCCTGTGGCCCAGCCATATTTATTTATCAGGTTTGCGCGGGCTTCCCACAACGTGACACACCAGACCTCGCCCTCGTTATGCACCTCGCTGGCGCCGGCCGTGCTACAGGATCCAAACATCGCCGTGTGATACGGCGCTCCTGACGAACAATAATCCGCTTGCGCCGGGTCAATGTCCTTGAAGGTGAGCGGGTTCTTGCTCATGTCCGTCGTGTAAGGGTAGCGCCGGATGCCAAAGTAATAATTCTGCGTGTCGCCTGTCCCTCCAATTTTGTAACTTGCATACGCCCCGGCAGCATACACGCCGTTCACATCATCGCCGGGCTCGCTCAACAGCGATAGTCCATAGAAGTCCGACCAGCCTTCGCCCATGCCGTCGGACTGGAGGTCACCCAAGGCCTGGCCGCCACCCACCAATCGCCAGCTCAAGCCGTGCGTGTGTTCGTGGAACACAACCTCCGCATCCAAATCGCCATCGCGCCGCGGGGATGGGGTGGTGAAGATATACATCTGCATCCGGCCTGGCGAACCGTCGGGCGGGGTGGAGAAGTTGGCATTGTCAGTCCCGCTGCCGTCTTGCGCATCGGCCTGCACGGCGTCGTTGCCCAGGCCGCCGCGTGCAAAATTGTTGCTCTGGAAATTTCCCGCCGCCTCGGTGAAACCCAGCGCGTAGAGCTTGTCGTGATACCAGTTGCAAAGGTAGAACAACTGCACGACCGCCGCTGATGCGTAGTTGGTCGGATCCTGTGTCGTCAAATCCATCGGGAAATTAAACACGCGGGGCGGCGACCCCTGCGGGCGCGGCACATCCGGAATGTCGTCGTCGTTCCAATCGGTATGGGCATCCACGTTGTTTCCCCGGGTTTCGTTTCCGCCATCATTGATCCAGCCCGCCGGGGAAGCGTTTGTGTCCATGGCCGGCAGCGTCACCAGCGTCCGGGAAACAACCGCCGGCTGGCCGGTGTTGGGCGTGGGCCAGCCGGGGGAAAACGGCGACGGGCTGTCACTGGTAAAAACATTGTAAGTCGCGTCCGTGAGATAGCTCGTCAGGCAACGCCGCACCAGCACCTCGCCCGACTCGGCATCCAGCAGGACGCGAAACATTTCTCCGCGCATCCGGTTCATCAGCACAACGTCCCAACACAGTCGCAATTTGTCCGGCCCCATTGGCAGCCAGATCAATTTCGCCTCGGCCTCGCCTTCCAAACCCGGAGCATTGAACTTTTGCCGTTGTTCAGCACCGCCGGTCACTTCGCCGGTCGCCACCACATTTGTCTCTTCCAAATCCACCTCCACGTTCCGCGCCGCCAGCATCACCGCACGACGCGAGGTCAACACTGGTGCGGTCTCCAGCGCCGCGCGATTCGGGGTTCCGAGCGTCGCCGCACCGTCGGGATCCGGCACAAATTGACTGGAGATATTAACCAGTTCGCCCTTGCTCGTCGTGTGCGAAATCAGCACTCCCTCAAAGACCGCGATGCCATCCACCTGTTGTTCCCAGACCACGGTATGCAGCCCGTTGTTTGGCGTAACGTAATCCCTGCTGATGCGCGCTGCATCCAGCGCCTCCTGCCCGTGACCAAAAAGAGCGCGGTGTTCTTTCAAAAACGCCTTGGTCACCCGGTTCGGATCGTTTGCCCCAAAACCGGCCAGGTTTGCCGCAGAAATTGTCGTGCCTTTCCCATCCGGACCGGTCAGAAAACCATCCGCTGACAACACGCTTTTAGGCGAACCGGTGACCGGATCAAATTCCACTTTCAGCGACGGCACGGACTGGCGCAACACACCGGCGGCTTCCGATTTCTGCGCCGACGGCACCGTGACTTGGGCCGCTTCCGGGCGTTTGTCAATTCCTGGCAACAAAGGGCGCGCCGGCGGCATCTGGCCCCGGCAGGGCGTGAGCATGAGAAACAACAAAAACACAGATAATGTCCAGCGGGTGAACGATTCAGGCTTCATATTCCACCTGGTGTTAATCTCATTGATTTTCATCGAAGGTCCCTTTTGGTTCTATGCCGATTGATTCAAGTTTAAAATTTCCACTCACGGCGCCGCCGCCGGCGCCGCGGTGCCGGATCACACTTTCGTAAATGTCTTTGGCGGGGTTGCCGACCGGCCATCGCTCATCGGCGTTGTTTCAAAATTCGCGGCAGCCGTTACGGGAAAATCCTGCAGAGGCGGAAGAAGGTGGGTTTGCAGCAGAAAGATTGCTTGCGCGGTTGCGCTATCGGTGAGCCTTCTGAATGTCACCCATGCCCTCATAGCATGGAAAAAGTATTTAAGAAAATAAGATGGTTGTCAAGATTTGATTCATATTTTTTGATAATTGAGCAGCCGTTGATAAACTGTTATTTTTGATGCGAATGATTTCAGACGCGAAAAAAGCAAATCTATCCGTGCAAATCGGCAGGCTGCGGATGCAAAATCCCGTGACGGTGGCGTCCGGCACGTTCGGCTACGGCGTCGAGTATTCGCGGCTGATTGATTTGAACCAGCTCGGCGCGGTCACGGTGAAAGGCATCCGGCTGAATCCTGTTCGCGGTAATCCCACGCCGCGCACCGCCGAAGTCGCCAGCGGGATGCTCAACGCCATCGGCCTGCAAGGGCCGGGCGTGGACGGGTTCATCAAAAAATACTGGCCGTTCCTCAAGGAACTCAAGGTCCCGACCATCATCAACATCTGGGGCACGACGGTGGAGGAATACGCCGAGGTCGCGCGGCGGTTCGACGCGCTCGGCGGCGTCGGTGCGCTGGAACTCAACGTCTCCTGCCCGAACATCAAGGAAGGCGGCGCGCAATTCGGCACGGATTGCAGGTTGCTCGCGCAAGTCGTCACCGCATGCCGCAAAGTTACGACGTTGCCGCTCATCACCAAAATGAGTCCTAACGTGGTGAGCATCGCGCCATTCGCCAAGGCCGCGGAGGACGCGGGCAGCGACGCCCTGGCGATCACGAACAGTTATCCCGCAATGGCAATTGATATTGAAACATGCAAGCCGAAATTGGCGAACATCACCGGCGGCCTCACCGGCCCGGCCATCAAGCCGATTGCCGTCAAGCTCGTTTGGGATGCGGCAAAGGCCGTGAAGATTCCCATCATCGGCATGGGTGGCATCCAAAACGCGGCGGACGCGATTGAATTTCTCATGGCCGGCGCGACGGCCGTGGCCGTGGGCACGGCGAATTTCTACGAACCGCAGACTCCCCTGCAGGTCATTGCCGGTCTTCGCGATTTCATGGAACAGAAAAAACTCCGTGACGTGCGCGAAATCACCGGCAGCGTCCGGGCGGTTCAGTCAGATTCCCCGCCCGGACCGCGATTGATTTAACCCGCGGACAAAGCCGCCATCGCTTTCAGTTGCCTCTCGTTTTGAAGGTGATGGTAACCGGATCCAGCGGCACACCGCCGGCGCTCTGGAAGTTCTTGTGCGACGGGCTGTTCAAGCCCAGCCGATACATTCTGCCCGGCTCCAGTTCCACCGGCATCACACAGGTCATGTGGTCATCCGTCCAAAATGCCTGTTTGCCCTCGGGGATCTTGGGGAAATCGGAGCCACCACCCGTCCACGAGCAGCCTCCTCCCATCGCGACATTGAAGGTAACACGGATCTCCGTCAGTTTCGGATCCACGTCCATGGTTCCGTTCTTGGGATTGAGGCCGACAACTTGAGGCTTGGCGGTCTTGCGTTTCAAATCCTGGCTGGCGCCCGTGGTGGTGAAGTAGATCGCCGATGGCCGGGCGGGCACTCCTTCGGCACTGCGAAAGTTCTGGAAACTCTGGGAGTTGATGCCAACCCGGTAATAATGCCCGGCTTCGAGCCTGACGGGCAGGACACAAGTGCGCTTGTCACGCCAGATTGCCTTTTTTCCTTCAGGGCCTGGAGGATAGTCAGGCCCGCCTCCCGTCCAGGAGGAGCCCTTCCCCATGTCGCGGTCGAAGGTGACGGTGATTTCCACAAGGGCCGGGTCAACGTCCATCTCGCCCACACGCGGCGACGTGGCGATGATCTCCGGCGGGCCTTGTTTGTCTGCTGTGCCCGCCCCGGCCGCATCGGGCGTCCCGGCGCCGGCCGGCGACTGCGCGTTGGTTAATGTGACTATGGCCAGTCCGGCGAACACTGCCATTGCTGCCAGCGGCCAACGGTTTGTTTTTTTGAATTTCGCTATCATGCTGATTCTCCTTCTCATTTGGTTTTTGTTTTCCATGATTCCGACCATGCCCGGCGACCGGGCCGGGCGACAAAAAGTCTCGAGCAGCTTGATGATGGTCTGTCCGTAGGATTGGTTTTCCGCCTCCCGGGTGCGCGCAAGAACCAAGGCGTCACAGGCCAGCTCCCGGTCGGCCTGCATCCGGTTGAACGCGAACCAGACCAGCGGGTTGAACCAGTGCAAAATCAGCAAGCTGGTGGTCAGCCAGTTCAGCAGGATGTCCCCCCGCTTGACGTGGCCCAACTCGTGCAGAAACACGTGGCGTAACTCCGCCGGGGAAAAATCTCGGGTGAACCGGGCCGGCAGGAGCAGCCGGGGCCGGACGAAACCATGCAGCGACGGGCTGCCCACGGCGGATGTCTCAATCAACGTCAACGGTGTGAGGACACCCACCTCTTGCTTGCAGTCTTCCAGCAGGTTCAACATCGTCGTGTCCGTCACCGGGCGCTGCCGCCGGATGCCGGCCCCAAGCCGGCGGCTGGTGACGAACAGATTTCCCACGAGCAACACCGCGCCAGCCAGCCACAGTCCGGCCAGCCAGACCTGCCGGGAAAATGGCCGCGCGAAAATCGCGAGCGCGACCGCCGGACTGGAATACGATTCGTCCTCCGCGACCGCCACCGGTGTCTTCGCGCCCGTCGTTGAAGCCGGGGACAGGGAAACCGGCGATTGAAACCAGTTGAAAAGGCTGACGCGGCTTTCCGGCACCCACGGCAGAGCCAGCCGGAGCACGACCAGCAGCCAGAGCGCATGACGCCAGCGCGGCGCGAGCTGCTGGCGAAACAACCATTGCGCCAGCAGCACCAGCAGAATCAACACCGACGCCTGCCACGACGCGCGCCCAAGCCAGACAAGAAACGAACCCGCTGGGTCCGGAAGCGGTTGCATGATCAAGACTCCTTTTGTTTGAGCAGTTTTTTCAATTCCCGGATTTCTTCAGCCGAAAGTTTCCTGCGCTCCACAAAATGCGCCAGCATGGGTTTGAGCGCACCGCCAAAGACCCGTTCGAGGAACGTTTCACTCGCGGCGCTGACACATTCATCTTCCGTGACCAGCGGTCGGTAAAGATACGCGCGTCCCTCCTTCTGAAAGCCCAGCGCCTTCTTCCCCACCAGCCGGTTGAGAAAGGTCTTGATGGTCTTGGGATGCCACGAGGGATCGGCGCTGACAAGCGCCGCGATGACCTCGCCCGCCGTGCAGGGCGCCTTGGCCCAGACCACCCGTATGACTTCCCACTCTGTTTCAGAGATTCTCGGCACGGTTTTCATCGCGCGTCTGTTTGATTACAGTTGTATTTTTTTAAGGATTACAACAGTAATCCATGGATGTCAACATGTTTTTGACACCTATTTTTTGAACCGCCCCCAGGGCAGGTGTTAGAAATGCTGATTTTTCTGGACCGATTACACGGTTTTCTGATAAAGAATACCTCATGCATTTCAAAGTGTCCCATTACGGCTGGCTGCCGGATTTGCCGGACCACCGGGACATTCTCTATGCCGCGCCCGTCGAACTGCCGGGTGCGCCGCCAGCGAAAGCGGACCTGCGCCCGCAATGCCCGCCGGTCTATGACCAAGGCCAGCTCGGCAGTTGCACGGCCAACGCCATCGCCGGCGCGATTGAATTTGACCGGCTGAAACAAAGATTGGGTGACTTCACGCCGTCGCGCCTCTTCATTTATTACAACGAGCGCGTCATCGAGCACTCGGTGGATTCGGACAGCGGCGCGCAAATCCGCGACGGCATCAAAAGCACCGCCAGACAGGGCGACTGTCCGGAAACGGAATGGCCTTACGTCATCGCCCGGTTCAAAACCAAGCCGCCGAAAAAATGCTACGCCGACGCGCGGAAATACAAGGTGGTTTTGTATCTACGCGTGACGCAAACCGTGGGCCAGCTCAAAGGCTGCCTCGCTTCGGGTTATCCGTTTGTATTTGGGTTCACCGTTTATGAGAGCTTTGAGAGCGCGCAGGTGGCGAAGACCGGCCACGCGTCACTGCCGAAATCCGGCGAGCCGGTGATTGGCGGCCACGCGGTCGTCGGCGTCGGCTATGACGATGCGAAGCAGTGGTTCATCGTCCGCAATTCGTGGGGCGGCCGGTGGGGCATCAACGGCTATTTCACCCTGCCCTACTCCTATTTGACCGATGAAAATCTTGCAAGTGATTTCTGGACAATCCGCATCGTTCAATGATTAAATCAACCAACCTGACAAAACCTATGACACTCACCAAACGCGACATGGTCATCCGCATCAGCAACGAAACCGGCCTGGTTCAGCAGCAGGTCTTTGATGTGGTGCAAAAAACGCTGGATTACATCGCCGAGGCGCTCGCCAAGGGCGACAAGGTGGAACTGCGCAACTTCGGCGTCTTCGAAATCAAAATCCGCAAGGCGCGCATCGGCCGCAATCCCAACAAACCGGAAACCGATGTGTCCATTCCGGCCCGCGCCACCGTGAAATTCAAGGCCGGCAAGGAAATGCGCATCGAAGTCCTCAAGCTCACGCCCGCCAAGGTGTAGCCAAAAAGTCTCGCGCGAACAGCCCGCGGCTTTTATCCTTCGGTCATGGAACGATTGCCCGGATTCCGCGATTTCTATCCCGAACCGCTCCCGCACACCGACGTGTGGAGCGCCGACGCACGCCAATACATTTTTGAAAAATGGCGCACCGTCGCCCGGCGCTACAATTTCCGCGAATACGACGGCCCGCCGCTCGAATCGCTCGAACTCTTCACCACCAAAAGCGGCGAGGAAATCGTCAAGCAACTGTTCGATTTCAAGGACAAGGGTGACCGGCACGTCGCGCTGCGGCCGGAAATGACGCCGACGCTCGCGCGCATGGTCGCCGCGCACGAACGCAATTACAAGAAGCCCATCAAATGGTTCGCCATCCCGCAACTCTTTCGCTACGAGAAGCAGCAGAAGGGCCGGCTGCGCGAACATTTCCAGTTCAACGCCGACCTTATCGGCGAGAGCGACCCGGCGGCGGACGCGGAATTGATCGCGCTGCTCATTGACGCGCTCCGGGCCTTTGGTTTGACCGGGAAGGATTTCGTCATCCGCTTGAGCAGCAGGAATGCGTGGCACGAGTTCTACGAAGGCAGAAGGTCGAAGTCCGAAGGGCGGGCCGACCCTGCGCATGAATATGATTTCTTCCAGACGATTGACAAACTGGAACGCACGCCGCCGGAGGAAACGGAAAAGATATTGTCCGCGCTTGGATTTTCGCTCGCCGACGTGAAGCAATTCATCGAATCCGGGAAGCCAACGGGGGAATTGGAAAGCATTTTGCAAAATCTCGCCGCGCGCGGGCTGAAGGATTTCGTGAAAGTGGATTACCACGTCATTCGCGGACTCGCCTACTACACCGGCGTCGTCTTTGAGGCCTTTGATGTCCAGAACGAGTTTCGCGCCATCGCGGGCGGCGGACGCTACGACAACCTGGTCAAGCTCATCAGCGGTGGCAAGGTGGATTTGCCCGCGCTCGGCTTCGGCATGGGCGACGTGGTGCTGTTGGAGTTGCTCAAGGCGCGCGGCCTGCTGCCTAAATTCGACACCACCACGGACGTTTTCGTTTTGATCGAAGACGAGAGCCTGCGTGCACAATCGCTGAAACTCGTCCACGATTTGCGCGCGGCGGGCTACGCTGTGGAATATGCGCTCACGCCCGCCAAACCGGACAAACAGTTCAAACGCGCGCAGGAATTGAACGTGGCCCACACCGTGCGCCTGGATAACAGCGATTACGTCTGCATCCGGGATTTCAAGACCCGCAAGGAAGTCGTCGCCGGCGCCAACGATGTCGCGAATCATCTGGGGTGAACCGTTTCAAGCCTGAAATCCGGCAATTTTAAAACGCGGAAAGCATCTGCCATGCCCCACGAGTCCATTTCCAACCGCATCGCCGTCATCGCCGGCGACATCACGCAACAGCGCGTGGACGCGATTGTGAACGCCGCCAACACGACGTTGCTCGGCGGCGGCGGCGTGGACGGCGCCATCCATCGCGCCGCCGGGACGGAATTGCTGGCGGAATGCCGGACGCTCGGCGGCTGCGCCACCGGCCAGGCTAAAATCACGCGCGGCTACAAACTGCCGGCCAAATGGGTCATTCACACCGTCGGTCCGGTTTGGCAGGATGGCAGTCAAGGCGAGGATGATTTGCTTGCAAGCTGCTACCGAAGCTGCTTCGCGCTGGTGGAACAGCATGGAATCAAGAGTGTCGCCTTTCCGGCCATCAGCGCGGGAGTTTATGGTTTTCCAATGGAGCGCGCGGCGCGGATTGCCGTTCGCGAGACGGAGCATTTTCTGGAACGGAACCAGTCGGTCGGAAAAGTGATTCTCGTTTGCTTTGGCGCGAGGGCGCTGGAAATTTACAGGACGGCGTTGCAGGAGATTTAACCGGCGGGGAGGCGGGCGAGCCGTGTTGCGGCAAGGCTCAAACCTGCAAGCGAACAACTATTTTTTCACCAACAGGAATAACGCGCTGATGATTGTCAATAACAGGCCCGGCAGTCCAAAAATCATCATGATAAAAAAACCAAACAGGCCTGTCCCTTCGTTGCCGGGCCGTCCGCCACCCAGCGAGGTCAGAATGTCCAGCCACCACCATGGACACAGGCCGAAGATAACCATCGTGATTCCAGTGACCAGCAACAGGCGGCCTAATTTGCGTGCCGGCGACGCAGTTTTGGCTGGTGAGGGGGGGCGGGTGGATTCTTTGGCGTTGGATTTGTTCGGCTGGACTTTTGGGTGTAATAGCGGTGAATTTCTTCACTAACCCCACCAGACCAATCAATGCGAGCGCCAACCCGGCGACAGTTATCGCCGGACCGAAAATTAGCAACGATTGCAGCGGCGCAGGCAAAGTCCGCGCGTTTTGCGGATACCAGAAATCACGCAAGAGAAGAAGGCCCAGCACAAGCAAAGCAACTCCCGCGAGCAGCAAGAACGTTGGTTTTTTCATGATCAGTTAGGCGATTCGGAGCGATAAGCACTGCGCAAAAGAAAAAAATAACCGACCGCGACCAGGACCGCAAAGCCTATGCTCAGAATCAGGAGACCGTTTAAAAAGATATGACCCATATTCTTTTGAGCCGACTATGAATCCGCCCTACCAAAACGGCAAATTGATAAAAGTGTGTCTGCATTGATTTTGTCGATGCCGGAACCTGGACGTGGACGCTCAGACGGATGCAGAATTACTTCGCGGCCGGCGGCGTTTGGGGTGGCGGCGAGTAAGCCGGCAGTGTTCCGGCTAGCGCCTGCTTCACGAACACCCCATAACGTGGCGACGGCGTGTAGTTCCAGTCTGAAATGAGCGTCGGCCCGGCGGCGGGGTGCAAATCCCAATTGTCAACGGCAACAAAAATGGCGGGACTTACGCCCCGCCTTCGTGAAATGGATTCGCAGAATTACTTCGCCGGGGCGGCCACGGCCTTTTCCTGCTTTTCATTCACCAGCGTTGCGCCCTTGCCCAGGCGTTTGCGCAGGTAGGTGAGCTTGGCGCGGCGCACCGATCCCTGGCGCTCGACTTCAATCTTGTCCACGCGCGGCGAGTGCAGCGGGAAAATGCGCTCGACACCCTCACCATAGCTGATGCGGCGGACGGCGAACGTCTCGTTCAGGCCGCGACCGCGTTTGCCGATGACGACGCCCGCGAAAATCTGGATGCGTTCCTTGTCGCCTTCCACAACCTTGGTATGCACGCGCACACTGTCGCCGACCTCGAACTTCGCATCGTCTTTGCGATACTGTTCCATCTCAATTTTGTCTTGTAATGCCTGGTTCATAAAATTCTTCCATTGGTGACAAGTGACATGTGTCTTGTGACACGAACAACAAGCGCGGGTTCTTGTCACCTGTCACCCGTCACCTGTCACTTTACAGCAAATCCGGCCTCTGTTTTTCCGTCCGCAACTTCGCCTGTTCGCGCCGCCATTTTTCAATCTCGGCGTGGTTGCCGGATACCAAAACGTCCGGCACCTTCATCCCGCGAAATTCCGCCGGCCGCGTGTATTGCGGATATTCCAGCAATCCGTGGCTGAACGACTCGTCGTGCGAACTTTCGTCGTCGCCCAAAACCCCGGGCAGCAGCCGCGTCACCGCGTCAATCACCACCATCGCGGGCAGCGCGCCGTTCGTCAGCACGTAATCGCCGATGGACAATTCGTCGTCCGCCAGCGTTTCCCGCACCCGCCCGTCAAAGCCTTCGTAATGCCCGGTGACGAGCAGCAAATCTTCCTGCTGCGCCAGCTCGCGCGCGATGGACTGGTCAAACTTTCTTCCTGACGGCGAAAGCAAAATCACCTTCGTCACGGCGCATTTCAAACTTTCAATCGCTTCAAAGAGCGGTTCCGGCTTCAGCAACATTCCCGGCCCGCCGCCGAACGGCCGGTCGTCCACCGTTTTGTGCCGGTCGTGCGTCCAGTCGCGCAGGTTGTGGATTTTCAACTCCAACAAGCCCGTGTCGCGCGCCCGTTTGATGATGCTTTCATCGAGCGGCCCGGCGAACATCGCCGGGAACAAAGTGAGCACGTCAATTTTCATCTTGTCACGGCGCTCTGCGAGCATCGAACC
>Ga0265337_1000252_pt1 | contig 29086 bp, 12 predicted proteins | sample 42122metaG_FD_192441 | JGI IMG/M metagenome (GOLD analysis project Ga0265337, IMG submission 192441) | Rhizosphere microbial communities from Carex aquatilis grown in University of Washington, Seatle, WA, United States - 4-21-22 metaG | ecosystem: Host-associated > Plants > Roots > Rhizosphere >... | reverse complement strand
CCGATCCGCGCCGGCAAATCCGTGATGATTTTTTAACATGGCCGAAGACATTTTAAATCCGCTGCTGGCGCTCATCCAGGAACAAGGGTTGATTGACGACCTCCAATACGAAGAGATCGTCGCCGAACTCAAGCGCAGCGGCGCGGACGTGGTCCAGTTGTTGCAGGACTTCGGCATCATGAAGCTCGACGATATTCTGCACGTGATCGCCGGCCACATCGGCGCCGACGTGGTGTCGTTGAATGGCCGCAAATTTCCGCCGGAACTGTTGCAGACGGTCCCGGCCAAGATCGCGCAGATGTATCATTGCCTGCCCATCGCGCTGAACAACGGCACGGTGCAGGTGGCGCTGGCCGACCCGCTCGACGCGACGCGCGCGGATGAAATTCATTTTGCCATCAAACGCGACGTGCAAATCGTCGTGGCCGACCCCGCCGAAATCAGAAAGACGATTGACCAGCTTTATGGCCAGGACGAAGCCAGCGGGGATATCGCGGAAATTCTCAAGGAACTCGGCGCGGACGCGGACATCGCCCGCGAAGTGGACGAAGCCGCCGACAGCGCAAAACAACTTGAGAACCTGGCCAACGAGGCGCCCATCGTGAAATTCGTCAGCCTCGTCCTGCAACAGGCCATTCAAGACCGGGCAAGCGACATCCACTTCGAGCCGTTTGAAACGGACTTCCGCATCCGCTACCGCGTGGACGGCGCGCTTTATGAAATGGCGCCGCCGCCGAAACATCTCGCGCTGCCGGTGATTTCACGCCTGAAAGTCATGGCGAACCTGAACATCTCGGAGCGCCGCATGCCGCAGGACGGCCGCATCAGCCTGAACCTTAGCGGCCGCCAGGTGGACTTGCGCATGTCCACCCTGCCCACGCAGTTCGGCGAGTCCGTCGTGTTGCGCGTGCTGGACCGTGCGGCGGTCAATCTGGAGATCGAGTCGCTTGGCTTCCCCAAATACGTCTATGATTTCGTCACCGAGGTGATCCTGCGGCCCAACGGCATTTTCGTCGTGACCGGCCCGACCGGTTGCGGCAAGACGACGACGCTGTATTCCTGCCTGCGCCGCGTCAACGCGCTTGATTCCAAGCTGCTCACGGCCGAGGACCCGGTCGAATACGACATTGAAGGCATCATGCAGGTGGCCATCAATGACTCGGTGGGGATGACCTTCGGCAAGGCGCTGCGGTCGTTCCTGCGCCAGGACCCGGACATCATCATGGTGGGTGAAATGCGCGACCTGGAAACGGCGCAGATTTCCATCCAGGCGTCGCTGACCGGCCACTTGGTCTTGAGCACGCTGCACACGAACGACGCCCCCGGCGCGGTGACGCGCCTGGTGGACATGGGCGTGGAACCGTTCCTGATTTCCTCGACGCTCATGGCGGTGCTGGGACAACGCCTGGTCCGCACAACCTGCAAAAACTGCCGCACGCCGTTCGAGCCGACGGAGAAACAGCTGGAAATGCTGAACCTTTCGCCCCACGACCTGGGCGACAAGGTTTTTCATTACGGCCGCGGCTGCTCGGCCTGCAACGACACCGGCTACAAGGGACGCAAGGGCATCTTTGAACTGCTCGTCATCAGCGAGGCGGTCCGCACGCTCATCAACGAACGCGCCCCGACGGTGGTGTTGCGGCAAAAGGCCGTCGAGCTGGGCATGGTGACCTTGCGCGAAGACGGCTTGCGTGGCATTTTTGAAGGTGATACAACCATCGAAGAAGTCGTCAAATACACCTGATTCGTTATGCCCAAATACGATTACATAGCGCTGGACTCCCACGGCAAGGAGACCAAAGGCTCCATCGAAGTCGGCAGCCAGAACGAAGCCATCGGGCGCGTGAAGGAAATGGGCCTGTTCCCCACAAAGATTGTCGAGGCCGAACGAATTCATGAAAAAACCGCCGGCAAAAAAGCCGGGCTGGCCGCCAGGGCCGGTGGCAAAAAAAAGGGCGGAGGGCTCAGCCTCGAAATCAAAATTCCCGGCCTCTCCGGCAAGGTCAAGCCGAAGGTGCTGACAACGTTCACGCGGCAACTGGCGACGCTCGTGGACGCGGGCCTGCCGCTGTTGCGCGGTTTGCGCGTGCTCGAAAAACAGGAACGCAATTCCACGCTCAAACGCATTCTCGGCGAACTGGCCCTGGCCATTGAAGGCGGCAGCACCTTTTCCGAGGCGCTCGCCCAGCATCCCAAAGTGTTCAACCGTTTGTTCGTCAACATGGTCAAGGCGGGCGAACTGGGCGGCGTGCTGGAAGTGGTCTTGAAACGGCTGGCTGAATTCTCCGAAAAAGCCCAGAAAATAAAAGGCAAGGTCAAGGCCGCCCTTTTTTACCCGGTGGCCGTGTTGTTTGTCGCCATGGGCATTCTGGCTTTGTTGCTGCTTTTTGTGATTCCCAGGTTCAAGGATGTTTTCGCCAACATGGGGGTGACGATGCCTAAATTCACGTTGCTCGTGCTCGCGATCAGCGACACCGTCCGGCTTCATTTCCTGCCCGTGATGGGCAGCGTGGCGGGAGTTGTGATCCTCCTGCTGGTCCTGATCAAAAAAACCAGGACGGGCCATTATATATGGGACAAATTCAAACTCAAAGTGCCACCCATGGGATCGGTCGTCAGCAAGGTGGCCATTTCCCGGTTCTCGCGCACGCTCGGCACCCTCGTCAGCAGCGGCGTTCCAATCCTGCAGGCGTTGATGATTGTGAAGGAGACCGCGGGCAACGTCATCATCGCCGACGCCGTCACCAAAGTGCATGAAAGCGTCAAGGAAGGCGAAACCATCACCGCGCCGCTGGAAAGCTCCCGCGTTTTCCCGCCCATGGTGGTCAGCATGGTGGACGTCGGCGAACAGACCGGCGCCCTGCCCGAAATGCTCCTGAAAATCGCCGACACCTACGACGAAGAAGTGGACAACGCGGTTTCGGCCATGACCTCCCTCCTTGAGCCGATCATGATCATCTTTCTGGCTGTCGTCGTCGGCAGCATCGTGATTGCCATGTTCCTGCCGTTGATTGCCATGATTTCCCAAATGAGCGGTGGCGGGGAAGGCGGAGCCGCCGGCGGTGGTGCTGAAAAAGAGTAACCAACGATTATTCCGGATTTCATTCAGGAAAATCAAAAAAACTGTTGACAAACAGCATGTTCATGCGTAAATACATTGTAAACACATTGCATGGGCGTTCTATTTACAATTAGCTCGTTATGGAGTTTGATTGGAACAATCAGCCCTTCGATCTGGACAGTTCTTTGACTCAGCGGGAAATTGAAGAGTCTTTTGAAGATCCGTTTGCCGTCCGGCTGCTGCCTGACTCGTCGCGGTTCGGCGTCCAGGCGCGTTTCTTCAACTTGGGAATGTCGGCGGGCGGCATTGGAATTGTCTGCGTGTATCGGACGAATGGAAAGCTGGTCCGGGTCCTGCACGCCCGGCCGTTTGAGCCGGAGGAACGGTTCTTTTACCAGCGGAAAATGGATCACACTTTGAATGCAGGTGACAAGTGACGGGTGAGATGATGGCAGGCCGCGCGTCACGGATCACCCGTCAGATTTTTATGCGCGCATTTGCCAGTTGGGAAGACGTGCCGCTCTTCGACAGCGAAGAGGCCGAGGCCGGTTTCTGGTCGGAGAACCGGCCGGACTTGCGGCTGATGGAAGCGGCCACGGCGGGCGGCTCCGAGGCGTCCGAGTCCGTGACCATCACGCTGCGGATTGACCCGCGGATGCTGGCGCGCATCAAGCGGCTCGCGCGGTCGCGGTATCTGAATTACCAGAGCATGATCAAACAATGGTTGAGCGAACGGATGGAAAACGAATTGCGAGAAAAATGAAAACGATAATCAGTGGCATGTGGCAGGTGAAAACAAAAAGTGACAAGTGGCAGGTGACAGGTGGCAAGAAGATGGCCGCGACACGCGAAGTTCATTCCTGTCACGTGTCACGCGTCACCTGTCACCTTTCCGCCTTCACGCTCATCGAACTGCTTGTGGTCATCACCATCATCGGCGTGCTGGCCGGCTTCATATTTTCCGCCTTGTCCTCCGTTAAAAAACACCAGTATATCACCCATACCCAGGCGGAACTGGGAGAGTTGCAGGCGGCGATTGACAGCTACCACGCCGCCTACGGATTTTATCCGCCTGACAATCAGATCAATCCGCCCAACCCCGCCATCAACCAGCTTTTTTACGAGTTGGTGGGGGTCACGAACAACAACGGAGTTTTTCAGACTCTCGATGGCCGGGCGCAAATCACCATCGCCGACGCGCAGGCGACTTTTGGCGTTCCCGGTTTCATGAATTGCAGCAAACCCGGTTCCGGCGAAGACACGCCTCACGCCAAAAGTTTTCTTTTCGAGTTGCGGCCGAACCAGTGTGGGACGAACGGCACAAGCCCGGCGACCATTCTATTCCTGGACGCCTCCGTTGGCGGGCCGGATGCAAATTATCCGCAGTCGGGCACCTTGGGCGTGGCAGGCTTGAACCCCTGGCGCTACAATTCATCCAATCCCACGAACAATCCCGGCGCGTATGAATTGTGGGTGCAGCTCTCAATCAGCGGGAAAAAATATCTCGTCTGCAACTGGAGCAAAACGGTGCAGGTCAACAATCCGCTGCCCTGAAATTTTCATGCGCGCCGACACAAAAGTTGAAAACAGCCCGCGCCGCCTCATCGCCGTGGACTGGCAGGACTGCGCGTGGCAGCCGCGCATCGAAGTGCGGCCCGCCGCGCCGCCGCGCCGCCGCGCCGGGACAGACTCATTGCCCGCGCTGCCGTTGGATTTTCATCCGCCCCGCCGTAATTTTATTTTCCCAAAACCCATGAAAACAAATCTGCCCCCCTCGCGCCGCCATCGTGCCGGTTTCACGCTCGTCGAACTCCTCACCGTCATTGCCATCATCGGCATCCTGGCGGCGCTGCTCCTGCCGGTGCTGGCGGCGGTCAAAAAGCACGCGCTCATGACCAAGGCCAGGCTGGAAGCCGTTGACATCGCCACGGCCATCCAAGGCTACGATTCGGCTTATGGCCGCTTCCCGGTTTCGACCAACGCTCAAATGGCCGCCACGGCGGCGGGCGGTGATTTTACCTGCGGCGGCATATATAATACTCCGACTGCCACTTGGCCCACCCCTGTCCCGGCGAATTATGCGCCCAGCAATTCTGACGTGATTGCCATTTTGATGGACCTGACTAATTATCCCGGTGGCGGGCTGACGGCGAACATGAATTACGCCAAGAATCCGCAGCAGACGATTTTCCTGAACGCCCACCTGTCGGGCGACACGAATTCGCCGGGCGTGGGCACGGATCTGGTCTATCGCGACCCGTGGGGCAATCCCTACGTCATCACGATGGACTTGAATTATGATGAAAACTGCAAGGACGCTTTTTATGAATTGACCCTTGTTTCCACCGGCGGGCTTAACGGCTTGATCAATCCCGACAACAGCGCGGACAATTTCCAATATCGCGGCAAAATCATGGTCTGGTCCGCCGGGCCGGACGGGAAAGTTGACCCCGCCATACCGGCGAATCAGGGTGTAAACAAAGACAACGTTTTGAACTGGAAATAAAATGAAAAGTGGCAAGTGGCAAGTGGCGGAAGACAGAACGGTGGCGGCAACTCGCGAAGCGCGTTCCTGCCACCTGTCACCTGTCACTTGTCACTCGCGCGCCTTCACCCTGATCGAAATGCTGGTGGTGATTTCGATCCTCGGCATCCTGGCGGCGCTGACCGTGCCGGCGCTCAAGAACCTCGGCAAATCCAACGCCGCCCTCAGCGCGTCGCGCCAGTTGCTGGCCGGGGTCGGCCACGCGCGGCAACTGGCCATCGCCAATCACACGACGGTTTACATGGTTTTTGTGACGACAAATTTTTGGAATGGATTGACCGTCGCGCAACGTGCCATGCCAGCCACCACGAATTTATGCGACAAGCAATTGACCGGCTATACGTTCGTCGCCAACGGCGCGGTGGGCGACCAGCCGGGACAGCACGCCTGGCATTATCTCGAGCCGTGGCGGGCGCTGCCGGACAACTCGTTCATCGCCTCGTGGAAATTCAGCCCGCGCACCACCATCAATATAATCACGAACCCCATCAGCGGCGCGCCTCTGTATTTCATTCCCGGATTTGACACGCACTCCGTCCCCTTTCCGACGGCGGACTCGCCGCTGGCGATGCTACCCTGCATCGCGTTCAATTATCTCGGCCAGTTGACCACCGACGGGCAAAATCCCGCCAGCCAGGACGAATATATTCCGCTGGCGCGCGGCAGCGTCTTGCCCGCGATGGACCCGTCCAGCAAGGTGTTCCAATTCAGTCCGCCGTCCGTGTCGGAAATGCCGCCGGGCAACAGCACCAGTTCCGCCTACAACATAGTTGACATTGACCCGCTGACGGGCCGCGCCACTTTGAAATTCCAGAAAGTGCAATGAAGCTTCCAAACCAAGTGACAAGTGGCAAGTGGCAGGTGACAGGAACCGGCCGCGGGGGAAATCTTGTCACTCGTCACCCGTCACGTGTCACCGGTTTCACCATGGTTGAGATTGCCATCAGCCTGGCGATCATCGGCATCGCGCTGGTGGCCATCATCGGCGTGCTGCCCATCGGCATGCGCATGCAGCGCGACAACCGCGAGAGGACCCTCATCAACCAGGACGCGACGGTTTTCATGGAGGCCATTCGCGGCGGCGCGCGCGGCGCGGACGATTTGACGAATTACGTTTCCATGATCACCAACACCTACACCCATTTCGTCTATTCCAATCCATCCTTGATACCGGGCGCGCCGACACCATGGTTGACCAACGGCGCGCAAATCATCGGGCTTTTGGGCACGCCGGAATTCGTTGATGCCAACGGCAATGCGATTCCTTATCCGTCCTATTCAACTCCAAGTTACAGCAACCGCATGGTCGCGTTCGTCCATTCGATGAGCGGACCGGCGGTGGAAAAACCGCCGCAACTCAACGGCAGCCTCATCCGGCAAAGCTCCTTCAGCTACGGCCTCATTTGCGAAAATCTGCCCGTGCAAATGAATCCGAATGCTGCAACGAATTCTTACGGCGCGGAACTGACCGCCAACCTGCATGAATTGCGGCTGACGTTTCTCTGGCCGCTGCTGCCCGATTCGCAGCCGCCCAGGGTTCACTACGGCACCGGCCACCAGACTTATCGCACCATGATTGCCGGTCAGATCGTCACCAGCACCAACATTGTTGCGGGGCAGACTTTATATTTTTTCCAGTCACAATCCTTCACCAACGCGCCGTGACATGAAATTGAACCCGACACCCGTCACCCGCCACCCGTCACTTCGCCGGGCCTTCACCCTCATCGAGGTGATGGTGGTGGTGGTGCTGCTCTCGCTCATCGTGCTGGCGTTGATGGCGGTGTTCAATGCCACGCAGACGGCGTTCCGCGCCAGCGTCACGCAGGCCGGCATCCTGGAATCCGGCCGCGCGTCAATGGATTTGATGGCGGACGATTTGAGGGCGATGGCGCCGTCATTGAGCCGGAGCAACGCTATTGTATTTGACCCCTTCAACGTCACCAACAACGTTAATTTTTTTAGCGCGGTGACCTCCTTTGCCACACCTGCGCCGCCCTCGCCGCTTGTTCAGCCTATGGTTGGCGGCAGCAGCGTGCGGATAAACGTGCTGGAGAATTTCTTTGTCTTGAGCAAGAACAACATCAACGGGACGACCAGTTGGATCGGAACGGGATACGCCGTCAACACAAACCTGCCCGACGGCACGCCGTATCCGCTCTATCGTTTTAACATGATCACCAACGTGATGATCGGAACGCCCGCGTCGCTTTTCAACAACTTCGCCGCGCTGCAATTTACCAATTCCAACATCTGGAGCCACCTGATGGACGGCGTCGTGAACCTGACGGTGCGCGCCTACGATGTCAACGGCGGACAGATGACCAACAACATCACCTATTCCGGCGGGCAAATCGCCACCAACAAAAACGTCCTTTATTTTCCGTCGGGTCCGCCGGCATTGGGCCAGGTCGGGTTCGTCATGTTCAGCAACACCCTGCCGGCCTCCGTCGAAATTGAAATGGGCGTGCTCGAGGACCGCGCATTGCAGCGCGCCGAGTCCATTCCGAACCCGGTCATCCAATCCAATTATCTCGTCGGGTCTGCCGGGCAGGTCCATGTCTTCCGCCAGCGCGTTTCGATTCCCAACGTTGATCCTTCTGCCTATCAATGAAAATCATAAGTGACAAGTGGCAAGTGACAAGTGACACGAACCGTCAACCGGTGCGGTGCGAATCCGTTTTTTCTTGTCACCCGTCACCCGTCACCCGTCAATCCCAGCGCGGCGTCGCCCTGATCATCACGCTCCTCTTGCTTTCCGTGGCGCTGGTGATGGCGCTGGCGTTTCTGGCCATCAGCGGCCGCGAGCAAGGTTCGGTCACGACGCAGACCGACACGGCGACCACGCGGCTGGCCGCCGATGCCGGGCTGGCAGCCGCCGAGGCGCAAATCGCCGCCAACATCCTCTCCACCACCAATCCCTACAGCTTCGGCCTGCTCGTCTCCACGAATTACCTGCCGCTGACCAACGGCAACCCGCTGCTGGACCTCACCAATTTGCAATACAGCCCGCGCGCGCCGGTTTTGATTTCCACAAATGAGCGGACTGGACGTTTCTACCTCGACCTGAACCGCAATGGCAGGGACGACCCAAATGGCGTGATGCCAGCTACCAACAATGCCGGGCAGGAAATATTGGACGCTAATAACAATCCAGTCATCGTGAATAACATCGGCGACCCGGAATGGATTGGCGTGCTGGAGCATCCCGACCAGCCGTATGGTCCCCAAAACCCGTTCATTGCACGGTTCGCCTACATCGCCCTGCCCGTCGGCAATTCGCTCGACTTGAACGCCATTCACAATCAAGTCTTTGATGAATTGTTCGTAGGGTTCTCGTCGGGCAGCCCCGTTCCTGTGAACCCACCACCATCAGGATCAGGGAACGACATGTTTTTCCGCAACCAAGGCGTCGGCTCATGGGAATTGAATCTCGCCGCGTTTCTGGCCGATTTGAACACAAACCAATGGGGACAAATTGTTGGTTCTGGCGTAAATCCGCCAGCAGGTTCCCAAAATTGGTATCAATATACCCAGCCAAATCCGACACCTCCCGGTGCCTTTCCCAACAAAGGAGCGGCTTTTGACGATGCCCGCGCGCTGCTCTCCTACCGTTACGCAACCAATTACATGACGCTACAGAGCGTGGACAACTTGTTTGGCGGCCCGTTTCCGACCGGCGCGGGGGACATTGCGTTCAGAAGCGACAACATTGACGGCTACAGCGACCGCCCGCTGCAAACCACCTTTGACACGAACGAGGATTTTGTCATTGTTAACAACGACAATCCCAAATTGCCGTGGGCCGGGGCGGACAACACCAACCGCTTCTTCGACCCGACGGCGGATTTGTTTGATTTGAGCAAAATCGCCCGGCATATCTCGCCAACGGTGAATTTCAGTAACCGGCTGCGGAGCGCCGGCAATGGCTTCTCCACCTACAACCGCTACACGTTTTACCGGATGCTCTCGCAACTGGGCACGGACACCGCGCCGGAGTCCGGCAAGATGAACCTCAATTACGACAATCTGGACCCGGGTTCAAACGGAGTTTTGACCGTCACCGGCGCCGCCAGCGCGACCAATTTCGTCCCGTGGCAGCCGCTGGCGTTTTTCACCAACGCCGCCGACCGGCTGCTGCACGCCTACACCGCCCAATGGGCGACGACTTACTTGCCAAACGAATCCGGCGTTCTGACAAACGGACTGAACACGAACTTCGTGGCGACGTTCAACATCACCGCGCCGTTTGGCGTGACGCGCATTCCCGTTTTGGTGAGCAACCAGTTTGTTTATACGCCCGCCGTCAACCGCCTGCTCCAGCTCGCCGCGAACATGTATGATGCCACGACAACCAATATGTATCCGGACATCTTCCGCCCAATCTTCAATGTGGTCGTGGAGAACGGCTACGCCGACGTTTACATCATCGGCTACACGAACCAGACCACCCTGATTGACCATAACTTCCAAATGACCGTGGGGGCAAACAATGGCGTTCTGGATCCGCCCGTCGAGGTGACCACCCTGCCGCTGGGCACCAACATGGCCAACGTGTATGGCGTGCCGTTGATCATCGGCGCGAAGAAAGGTCTCCCGAACTTCAACGCCTTTTCGGTTGAGAGCGCGTTTCAACTGGTGCGCAAACTGGAGGTCCAGCGCGACACCAATGCCACGCCGCAGCCGCACATCACCTGGACCAACCAGATGTATCTGATGAACATCACCAATTACATGGGGCTGTCCTGCTGGAATTCCTACTTCACTAATTATGCCGGCCCGGTGGACATCGTGGTGCGGTGCGGCTCAAGCATCATGGTGACGAATGACAACAATCTGAACCCGCCCTACACTTTCGGGACCAACTTCGCGTTCGCCACGGAATTTTCACCCTGGCCGGGATGGGGCGGCGTTCCCATTCCCAAGCAACAGTCAGCTTCATTTGTCGTTCCACTGAGCGCCAGCGTCTTGACGCTGACCAATGCGATGTATTATTATAATGGTTCATACCCGGCGAATTCGGCGGAACTGCGTTACTATCTTGGCGATAGTCCGAGTAATTATCTGGACAAGGGCATCCGACCATTGCCCCATTTCGGGCTGCTGATGACGAACCGATTGCAGGTCGCCATCATTGATTATTCCACCAATGTGTCTTCTCTGAATGGGTCGGGGCCGACCGTTGGCCGGATTGTGGATTACGTCCAGCTTGGCGGGATGGACAGCAGCCAGGATTTGACATCGGCAATTCAAGCCAACGATCCATATCATTTTTTCGACATGACCTATACCAACGGCTTTTTGCTCGGTGTCCTTAACCAAATCCTGATGTCGAAGTATGGCAGCGTGAATGGAGTCACACCGACGGGTGCGGGCGCCTGGACCACCGCCCAGATTCCGGGCGGTCCTACAGGCGCAGCCACTGCCGATCCGGTGGCACAACAAGCCTTTTTTCGCGGATTTTTCAACGCGAAGGGCACCTATTCCTACGGCAGGCAAAATTATGTGAATAGCCAATCGGACATGCAAGCGCCCTACACGCCGATGGCATACTTCATTCAGCATACAACGTGGGGGGCGAACGATCCGTTGGTGCATTATCTCTCCAGTGATTTGGCGGCTCACACCGAAAATCTAACAACGGCTAATTGGGATCCAAACAATCTCCGCGTCACAAACGATCGTTACCAACCGTGGGGATCACCTCGGCCAACATACGATAGTGGAAATGGAATTGATCAGAATCCTAACAACCTTTCATTCAAGGACCCATTGGTGCGCGGTTCGGACAATTGGGATTTTCCGGCCGGCAAGCTGCCGACTGTCGGCTGGCTGGGCCGGGTGCATCGTGGCACGCCGTGGCAGACGGTTTATCTCAAGGCGGCGGACATCCTGGCTGAAACCAATGCTTCCAACAAGTCACTTGGCGTCAACACTTGGATAAATTGGACGGGCGATGGAAATCTTTTTGACATGACCAACAGCGCACCGGTGCAGGATCGGCTGCTGTTTGATTTGTTCACCACCGCGTTCAATGACAACGCCACGCGCGGCCAGCTTTCGGTGAATCAATCCGCCGACAGTTACGATGCCACCAACAATCCGGCCGCCGGGCTGGCGGCGTGGTCGGCGGTGTTCAGCGGCATCGAGGTGTTTTCCAACAATCTGCTCAACTCGATAGTCAGCTCCACAAATCATTATCAAAAGCCGCTGCCCGCGCCCTGGGAAAATCCGCCCGTCTATACCAATTTGATCATCAACCCCGCCGGCGTGGACGCGAACAATTCCGCGCTTGCGCAAATCGTTGCCGGCATTGACCGGACACGCGCGACATTCACGAACGCTGATGGCCTGGTCGGCGCGTTTGAACGCAAAGGCGACATTCTCACCGTGCCGCAACTGGCGGAGCAATCGCCGTTTTTGAATTGGAACAATCCCGCGCAGCAGACCAACGGCATCAGCGATGAGATGTATGAATGGCTGCCGCAGCAGATGTTGTCGCTGGTGCGGGACAGCGTTTCGCCGCGTTACGTGATTTACAGCTACGGCCAGGCGCTCAAGCCCGCGCCAAACGGGATTTATCTGGGCGCGACGCCCGCCGGGATTTTCGGCATGGTCACGAATTACCAGGTCGTGTCGGAAATCGCCACGCGGGCGGTGATGCGCCTCGATACGGTGCGGACCAATGTTGCCGGCAACATCCGCACGATCACCGTGACGCCACCCCGGGCGGTCATTGAAAGTTTCAACATTTTGCCGCCGAACTGATTTTGTCGAAGCGAAGATGGAGCGGGAAAAACGAGAATGGATGATGGAAGATGGAAGATGGCCGGACATTTGCCATCCTCAATCCTCAATCCTCCATCTTCTATCCTCGCTTGAGAAAAGACTGTGTGGAATAATTTGCAAACAGTTGAAAGTTTTATGCATGTGCGAGTTGTAAAATGGATTGTGTTGTGCCTGCTCGTCGCGGCGGGCGCGTGGCTGTTGTTCCGGCCCGGCAAGACCGCGCCGGCGGACAAGGCCTCGCACCGGATGGTTTACTCCTCGGTCCATTCCAGTTCGACGGCGCCGGATCCCTTGGCCGGCATGGTGAATACCGCCAACACCAACCAGGCCGGCATGGTGAAAACGAACCGTTACGCGTATCGCCTCACCAACACGGCCAAGCCCATCGGCACACTGGTGAACGACCGCCGGGCGATTTTGCTGGAGAATGCATTGATTGACACGGGCAGCCCGCTGAATCTTTCCATTCCCAAACATTTGCAGGCGCAGGGCGATCCGGGCGCCTACATCGTGCAGGCGCGCGGCCCCATCACCGCCGCCTTTCGCGCAATGCTGGCGCAGGCAGGCGCGGAAATCGTTTCATACATCCCGAACGACGCCTATCTCGTGCACGTGCAGGCTGGCGGCGCGGGCGCGCTGGCGGGCAATCCGCTGGTGCAGTCGGTGATTCCCTACGAGCCATATTACAAGATTCAAGCCTCGCTGCTGGGCCTGGCCGTGGAGCAAAAATACCTGCCCGCGACCGCGCAATTGAACCTCGGCCTGTTCGCCGCCAGCGCGGCCCAGACGATCCAGCAGATTGAAAAGCTCGGCGGGCGGATTGTGGCGCAGGACCGGTCGCCGTTCGGCCCGGTCGTGCGCGTGCTGCCGCCGGCGAATTGGACGGCGCTGGCCGCGCTGCCGGGCGTGCAGATCGTCGAGGCCTGGCACCCGCGCGTCCACGCGAACGACTTGAGCCGCGTGACCACGGGTGTTTCGACGGACACGCTTGTGTCGTCAAATTACATGAACCTGACCGGTTTGAATGTGATGGTGGCCGTGAGTGATTCAGGCATTGACGTGACGCATCCGGATTTCAGCGTTGTAGGCAGCGCCGCTGCTCCTGGAACGGTGCCGCCAAGCCGGGTCTTCGGGCTTACGGCAAACGACCTGGTTGACATCTCTGGCCACGGCACGCACGTGGCAGGCACCATCGCCGGCAACGGCTCGGAATCCATGACGGTGACGAACGCGCAAGGTTCGGTGACCAATGCGGATTTTCGCGGCATGGCGCCGCAAGCAACCTTGTTTTCGATGAATTTTGGCGATTCGGACCAGCGGCTTCAGGAGGCCGCGGCGCTGACCAACGCGCTCATCTCCAACAACAGTTGGAATTATGGGGGCGACAATGCCTACGACCTCGCCGCGGCGAGTTATGACGCGGCCACGCGCGACGCGCTGGCGGGCTTGCCCGGCCCGCAGCCGGTCCTGTTCGTGTTTTCGGCCGGCAACGGCGGGCAGTTGAACCGTGACAACGGCGGGGGCGGCGGCGGCAACGACGACGGCTCCGGTGGCAATCCCGACACGATTTTCTCGCCGGCCACGGCCAAGAACGTGATTACGGTTGGCGCGATTGAACAATTGCGCAACATCACCGACACCGTCACGAACGCCGACGGCAGTCAAGGCCGGCCCTGGCAGCCTTCGACAGATTCGAGTTCGCAGGTGGCGGGATTCTCGGCCCGCGGCAACGTGGGCATCAATCTGGAAGGCGATTTCGGGCGTTACAAGCCGGACGTGGTCGCGCCCGGAACCTTTGTGATTTCGACGCGCTCGGCGCAATGGGCGGCGAACGCCTATTACAATCCGACGAACGACAGCATCACGACGCTTTCCGACCAGTTGCTGCCGCACACCCGGACCGACCCGGCGCTGGAATTTTTTGTGTCCGGCAATGTCATTGACGTGACGATCAACGCAACGCTGCCCAGCGGAACGCCGTCCGTGCCGCTGCCGATTTACCTCTGGCAGGGAACCGACCCGAACGCGGTGGATCCAGATGCGACGGGAACTAATTCGATGACGATTCCGCCGGACAGCCCGCTGGGGCTTACGCCGCTCAACACACTCTGGCAATGCGCCGTCACCAACATCACGGGTTTCCCGCTGCCTTACACGCTGTCGGTGGACGTGCAGACGACAAACAATTTCGGGAATTATTATCTGGTCTTGAGCAACCTGAACAATTCCATCGGCACGTTTACCCCGCCGACCCCGGGTTTTCCGGGAGCGGTGGAAGGCCCGTATTACCGCTACGAGTCGGGCACGAGCATGTCGGCGGCGGACGTGTCTGGCGTGCTGGCGTTGATGCAGGATTATTTCACGAACACGCTGCAAACCACGCCGAGTCCGGCCTTGCTCAAGGCACTGCTCATCAATGGGGCGCGGCCAACGGGCAGCTACAATTTCCAGGTCAACAACACCATCAATTATGAGGGCTGGGGCCTGGTCAGCCTGCCGAATTCCCTACAGGTCGGGATGACGAGCCAGCCCGGCACCGTCGCCGGCAGTTTCTTTGCGGACCAAAGCCCGACCAACGCGCTGGCCACCGGCGACAGCCACACGTATGTCGTCTCGATTGATACGACCAACACCCCCGCACAATCCCGGCCGCTGCAAATCACGCTGGCGTGGACGGACCCGCCGGGCGACCCGGCCGCCGCCCTCAAGCTCGTTAACAATCTCGACCTCGTCGTCAGCAACATGGACACGGGCGACATGTATTTCGGCAACGACATCCCGGCGGGCAGCATTTACAACAACGTGTGGAACACCAACGCGCTGGCCACGACGAACGTCGCCGACCTGGCAGACCCCATCAACAACGTCGAGCAGGTGCTGGTGCCCCCGCTGCTGGCCGGACATTACGCGATCACGGTCGCGGGCCGCGGAGTGAACGTCAACGCCGTCCCCCAGCAGACGAACAATGTTGTGCAGGATTACGCGCTGGTGATTGCCTGCGGCGAAGGCGAAGTGACGAATGCGTTCGCGGTCACGGACATGGGAATCATTTCCAATCCAACCGGCGATCAGAACGTGACCTTCGTGATGACGACGAACAATCAGCCGCTGATGAATCAAATCGTCGGCGCCAGTTCGCCATTGCTCGGCACGAACCAAATTTCCGTCGGCACGAACACGATTTGGACCACGAACGGGTTGATCACGCTGGGCATGACGAACCAATGGCACTTCTACGTCGTGACCAACAACAACCCGGATACTGATGCCACGAACGCGGCGTTCATCACATTTTTGTCGGACACGCTTTCGATTCCGCGCGAGGGCGTGTTTGCGGACTCGGCGACCAACGCCACGCGGCCGGAGGCGGACATTGACCTTTACGTCAGCCAAAACCCGGCGCTGACAAACCTCGATCCCGCCGTGATCGCCGCTGCGGACAAATCGCTCGGCCGCGGCGGCACGGAATTCGTCATCTATTCCAATTCAGTGTCCATCGCAAGAAATTCCGGCGCTCCCAGCGTTTATTACATCGGCGTGAAATCCGAGGACCGGATGGCGGCGGAATATGCCTTCATCTCCATTTTCACCCGGATTCCGTTCGGCCAGCTCAATGGCAACGGCGACCTGATTGTCAACGGCCTGAATGTGCCGGTGAACATTCCCAACGGCAGCCCGGCGCGTCCGCAATCAGCCTACGTGTTTGCGATTGCGCCGCGGGAGATGCAGATCCAGCGCGTGATCGTGACCAACACCATTGCCCACCAGAATTTCGGCAACCTCGTCGGCGTCCTGTCGCACGGCTACAACGGCGGATCGCAGGCGGCGGTCACGTTGAACCAGCACGACGAGCCGGCCAGCCCGCCGCCGCCCGGACCTTACACGCTGATTTACGACGACACCGGCGCAAACGACATTGGCGGCTCGCGGACTTCCGACGGACCGGGCAGCCTGAAGGATTTCACCGGGCAACAGGCCCTGGGCGTCTGGATTTTGACGGAGACGGACAACGCGCTGACGCAGACCGGCGCGGTGCAAAATTTAGCGCTGCTGATCCAGCCGCACCGGGATATGACCGGCGGCGAGACGAACACGGTTAAACCGTTAAGCTGGTTCTATGATTACATTGACGTGCCGCCGGGCTTTACCAATTTGAGCGTGTTCGCGACGAACCTGCCGCCGACCTCCACGCCACCGCTGCGACTGTATCTGAACGTCACCAACCGGCCGGACTTTTCCAATTATCTCGAAGAGGCGGACCTGACGAACGGCACGCCGCCGGGCAATTCGATCTCCTACGGGCCGCCGCTGCAGCCCGCGCGTTATTGGGTGGGGGTTTACAACCCCGACACGATTTCGCACGATTTTTACCTGCTGGCGAAACTCGGCGGTTCATTGTCATCCGTGCCGCCCTCGAATCTTTCCACCAACGGCCCGGTCCTGCGCAATGACGCGGTAACGTCAGATTCGATTTTCATTTCCAACACGCAGTTGATTGCGTCGGTGAACGTCGGGCTGGTGGTGGCGCATCCGCGCATCTCGGATTTGACCTTCACGCTGGTCAGCCCGACCGGCCAGCGTATTTTGCTCATGGAAAATCGCGGCGACGACAGCACCAACGGCGCGGGCAGCGTCTTCACCTACAGCAACATCCTGAACAGCACGGCCACCGGCGGGGCGGCGGCCAACACCAATTATCTCGCCGTTCCCAATCTGCCCGGCGGGTTCACCGTGCCGATCACTTACAATTTTTATACGGTGCAAGATGAGATGACGGTCTATGCCGGAAACGATCCCACCACGTTTATCCCGGTTCCCGGCAATCCGGTTTTCCTCTATGACACCGGATTTACCAACAATCCCCCCGTCGGCCCCGGCGCGCAAAACACGCTGCCGGTGACAATCAACGTCGTCGTCCCGCCGGGCTATACCAACATCACCATCATCATGAACCAGTTTGGCAACCCGTTTGCCGTCAATGGTGATGCGTGGTATTACACTGCGGGATCGACCAGCACCAATTATTCCTATCTGATGTTCACCGAGGACACCAACCTGGCCACGCTGCCCATCAAGTATGCGGTGCCGCCGTTCGGTTTCTCGGGAGTGGCGTCCAATTACACGTTGTCTGATTTTGAGCAGGCGACCAATGGGATTTACCGGGCGCCGACCAATATTTTTGACGTGTTTGGCGGCTGGTTTCTGCCCACCAACCGGATCGTCGGCACCAATTCGGTGTGGTGGACCAACAGCGAGGTCAGTGTCGTCACCGACCCGTCCGACTCCCTGGGCGACCATGTGGGCAGCAATTTTCTGGCGCTGGCCGACGGCACCATCACGCGCTCGATCCCCACGGTCTCTGGCCGGCAATACAACGTTACTTACTGGTATCGCGGCCCCGGCATTTCGGGCTGGTGGCGCGGCGAAGGCGATGCCAGCGACAGTTCGGCCCCGGAAGGCGGCAACAACGGCTCATTGATCGGGAGATTTGATTTCCCCGCGGGCGAGGTCGGGCAGGCCTTTGAATTTGAAGACGCCGGGCAGGCAATGGAATTCGCGGGCACCAACACCTACGTCCAAATCCGGCAGTCGCCGTCGCTGGACGTCGGCGCCGGCGGCGGGTTCACGGTGGAAGGCTGGGTCAATCCGACCAACGTGTCGCAGCAAATGCCTTTGGTGGAATGGCTCGCAAAAGTGCCGGTGTTCACGAATTCCCCGGACACGAATTTCAGCATCGTGGCCGGGCCGTTTTTGAATCGCGCCACCGACCATTATTATTACCTGCTCACCGCGACGAATTGGACGACATCGGAAACATGGGCGACAAACCTCGGCGGACATCTGGTCACGATTGACACAGCGAATGAGCAGAACTGGGTCTATGACACGTTCGCCAATTTTGGCAGCACGAACCGGAATTTGTGGATCGGGCTGACGAATAATCTCCCACCACCGGGGATATTTGGCTGGTCGAGCGGGTTGACGAACCTCGTTTACACCAATTGGGCGAATGGCCAGCCTGACAACAGTTGTGTCACTGCGAATTACACTTTCATACGGGGCAATACCAACGCGCCCGGCCTCTGGACGCTGGCCGACAACAACGGATTCATCTGCGGTTCGACGACAAACAGCCCAGTGTATGGCGTCGTCGAGGTGGACGACATTCAGACCAACGGCGTGCAGTTCTGGATTTCCGTCACCAACACGCCCGGCACGACAAACGCGGCGTTTGTCAGCAGCAACGGCTGTCTTTACGCGAATCTGGTGGACGTGAGCAATGTCACACACGAAGTCTATTCCGCGCCGGGATTGATCCAGTCCAACATTTATCAATACGTCGCGCTCACCTACGACACGAATTCGGGGGTGGCCATGCTTTATTACAACGGAACCAACGTGGCCACGACCAACCTGGGCGCGTTCATCCCGAAGACGGGCGGCGACGTTTTGCTGGGCAAGGACATGAGCCGCCTGACAAACAATTATTACGGCGGGACGATGGACGAGATGAGCATTTATTCGCGGAGCCTGTCGCCTTCGGAAATTCACGCCATTTATGAAATATCCGCGTTGTCCAGCAACCGCAATGTCGGCAAGTTTGATCCATCGGTCACGCCGGCCTATGGCCTGGCCGAGGCGCGGGTTTCATTTGGCACCACCACCAACATCATCTTTGGCGTGAACAACCAATGGCAGTTGAACAGCTTTACCTTCACGGCCACGTCCAATTCAATCCCCCTGGTAATCTCCGGGCTGGAACCGGGCATCCTGCTGGATGACTTTTCCATTTCCCAGACGCCGTTGACCAACCTTTATTACCTGCCGGAACAATCGCTGAACGAACTTGCCGGCAACAGCGCCTTCGGCACCTGGACCTTGCAGATTTGGGACAATCGCGCGAACGCCGCCGTGACTCCCGCCGATGCCCAACTGCTCAACTGGCAGCTTCAATTCGTCCTGCAAACCAATGTGCTGGAGGCCGCGCTCCCGCTGGGCCCGCAGAACCCGGCCACGATCACCGTGCCGCCCGGACAAATCGTCTATCTGTCGGTGGGTGTGCCGGACTGGGCAATTTTTGCGACCAACATTCTCGTCTCAGCAACCGCGCCGGTGGATTTGCTTTTCAATCCAACCAATAAACCGACCGGCTCGAATCCGGGCGACCTCCCGCTGTTGACGGGGCAGTCGAGCGGCATCGGCTCGCCCGTTCTGGCTGTCAATTCGCCATTCCCACTGACAGCGCAAAATCAGGCTGGACAAAGTTATTACCTCGGCGTGAGCAACGGCAGCACGCATGCGGTCACGGCGGTCGTCGAGGTGGATTTTGACATCACGACCTTGAGCAACGGCGTTCCAGTGAGCGGCGTGCTGAAAACGAACGATTCGGAGCGTTATTTCGTTTACGATGTTTCGTCCAACGCGTTTGAAGCGACGTTCCAGCTCCTGCATTTGAGCGGCAACGCCGATCTGGTCGTCCGCAAAGGGTCGCCGCTGCCGACGCTGTTCAGTTCCGACTATGGCAGTTTCAACGTGAGCAATTTGGATGAAAACATTTACGTGCTGACGAATTCACTGCCGGTGCCGCTGTCGCCCGGCCGCTGGTATCTCGGCGTGTTCAAACGCGATGCCGGCCCGGTGGATTACACCATTCTGGCCAAGGAATTGGACGCGACGAACGGGGTGCCCGGGTATGCCGTCATTGATTTGACCAACCGCGTGCCGTTCAATTTCACCGCCGGCCCGGGCGCGGCGCTGACGAATTTCTTCCGCTTCAACGTGGCGAACACGGTTTTCCTCGTGACAAACGCGGTGAACGCCGTGACCACCAACATTCTCGCGTCCGTCCGTTTCGAGCTTTACAATTTGAGCGGCAACGGCGACTTGACCGTGCAAACCGATGCGCCGCCGTTTGCGCCGCCGTTTTTCGAGAGCAGCCAGCAGTCCGGGGCCGCCCCGGAGTTGATCACCATCCGCACCAACGGCGTGGTGACCAATCTCGTCGCGGAATGGTATCTCGGCGTGCCCAATCACGAGACGAACCTGATCACTTACACGATTGTCGCGGTGCTGGAGACGAACATTGTCTTCCCGGCGTTTCCGGGCGCGGAGGGCGCGGGCGCCGATGCGATCGGCGGACGCTTCGGCAATGTCTATCACGTCACGAGTCTGGCGGATTCCGGTGCGGGCAGTTTGCGTGATGCCGTTGGCGCCACCAATCGCACCATCGTTTTCGATTTGTCCGGCACGATCTATCTGCTGACGCCGCTGGTCATCACCAATTCGTTTCTGACCATCGCCGGGCAGACTGCGCCGGGCGACGGCATTGCGGTGGCGGGCAACGTGACGACGGTGCAATCCGCGCATGACGTGGTGATTCGTTACGTGCGGTTCCGTCCGGCAGCGAACGTGTCAATAATTCCGGTGGTTGTTTGGTTTAACAGCTTTGAAGGAGGCGGGCCTGGCAATTATGGCCCGCCGGCGGGAACCTATTTTGCCGGAGGGTGGTATGTTGAAGGCCCAGGTTATATTGATGTGATTGGCAATGGGACATTCGGTTCCACCGCTTATCAAGGCGGCTATTACATTGACCTGAATGGTGCCAGTCCCAGCGGGATTTCAACGAACATACCGACCGTCACCGGCATCAGCTACACGCTCAATTTTGCTTACGCCAAAAATCCAAACATCGGCTCAGCTCAAATGGGAATTGTTGTCAATGGGAATCCGCTGGCTATTATAACTGCGAATCAGGCCAACTCTTTTCCGAACCTTGGGTGGCAAACAACATCGTATGTGTTCACGGCGACTTCTCCATCCACACATCTGGCTTTTATGTCCACAAACACTCCGGGATTAAGCGATGTTCTTTTAGACGCGGTGAGTTTGACGACAAATGTTGTGGGCATTCCCCTGTCGTTGAATGGTTTTGAAGGAGCAATTGCGGCGGATTATGCAAGCGGCCAGGTGGTTGCGAATTCAGGTTGGAAGGTTTTGACAAATCAGGTCAGCGTCGTGGCCGATCCGATCAATGCCTATGGCGGCAGCAATTTCCTGGCGTTGGCCAGTGGCGTGATTTCCAACACGCTGCCGACCGTGGCCGGAACCGCCTACACGTTCACATTCGCTTATCGCGGTCCGGGAATCGCCGGTTGGTGGCGTTCAGAAAACAACACGAATGACAGCATCAACGGAAACAATCCCACCGCCGTTTCGAACATCACGTTCACAGCAGGCGAAGTCGGCAGAGCTTTCGTGTATAACGGCAGCACCAGCAAGATTACGGTGCCTGCGAGCACCAGTCTGGCAGTTTCAAATGTGACAATGGAAGCCTGGGTTTTTCCGACGACTCTCAATCAGCCTCTTCCGGTCATAGATTATGGTGGAGCGGGTCAGCTATCGGCTATCTTTCTCTGGCTTAACACGACCGGCGGAAATTCGGTGAATCCTGGTGGTTTCTTTGCAATCGAACGCAACGCGTCCGGCGGCGGGATCGAAGTTGACGAGCCAAATCCAGTTGTCACGGTGAACCAATGGAATCATGTGGCATTTACGGTCAACACCAGAACACTCACCGGCATTCTGTATTGCAACGGAATCCCCGTGGTGATCAACACGGCTTCGCCCCCCCTCGTCCCTTCATCTTTCGAAGACGTGAATTTGGGATATAGGAATTCAGCCAGTAGTGAAGGCTTTCAACGAGGTGCCCGCTTTATTGGCAACCTGGATGAGGCCAGCATCTATAACCGCCCCCTTTCCGCCAGTGAAATCAAGGCCATCTATGCCAAAGGCACTGCCGGCAAGTTTGATCCAGGCGTTTTCAGCACTTCTCCATCCCAAAGCCTCGCCGAAGCTCAAATCAGTGTGAACGGGCAGACTCCAACCACCTTTTTGGGCAACAATACGAGCTGGCAGGTTAAGACCATCACTTTCACCGCGACGCAGAACGGAACGCCGGTGCAAATCTCCGGCATCGAGCCGGGAATGCTGCTGGACGCTTCGGTAATAAACGCCTCTGTAATTTCCAATGCGGATGATGCATTGCGGTTGGCGAACGTGTCGGATGTCGTTGCCGACCACATTTCCACCTCATGGAGCACGAGCAATCTTGTGTCGGTGCTGAATTCAACGAACGTCACCATGCAGTGGTCCATCCTGGCCGACGGCCTTACCAACAATCTGCGCGGTTACGGCTCGCGATTGCGTTACGGCAATGGCGCCTTGACATTCCACCACAATCTTTACGCCGACAATTACAACGCCAGCCCGCGTTTGGGCGACAATCTCAAACTCGATTTCGTCAACAACGTCATCTACAACTGGGGCATCAACGCCGGCTTTTCCACAAACGACATCCTGGATGACCCGCTTGGGTTCACCAATGAACTCAATTACGTCTGCAATTATCTGATCGCCGGTTCGAATTCGGTGATGACGAACATCGCGTTCTGGAGCGGCACGACGAACACCTGGATTTTCCAGACGAACAATTTCATGGACAGCAACACCAATGGAATTCTCGATGGCGCCAACACCGGCTGGTTCATGTTCACCAACCAATACACGCAATTCCAAGTGCCGTTCCCGCCGCTGGCGGTGGCGATTGACGAAGCCTTCATCGGCTACGAACGCGTGCTGGATTTCGCAGGCCCGGCGATGGACAAACGCGACGCGGTGGATACAAATATCGTTTTCAAGGTCCGCACGCAGACGGGCGCACTCATCCCCACCGCCGGGACGCTGCCGGGTTTGAATTCCACTCTGCCCTATCTGGACACCGACCAGGACGGCATCCCGGATTTCTGGGAAACCACGTTCGGCACCGATCGGTTTACACCCAGCAACAACAATGACCGGGACGGCGACGGCTACAGCGACCTTGAAGAATACAACAACTGGCTGGCTGGACCACACGCGCTCACCGTCACCAACACGCCCGTCGGCGTGGACCTGCAGCAGCTTTTTGGCAAGACCGGCAATTTGAGTTTCTCCTTAACCAATGCCGTCCAGGGTTTTGTGTATCTTACCAATGTCCTGGGTCCGGTGACCAACACCGGCGTCTTCAGCAACAGCATTGCTGTCTTCACGCCGACAAACAACCTGCCGCCCACGACCAATTACAGCGGCTATGCGTCGTTTGATGTCTTTGTCACGAACAACGACACCATCGCCTACTTCGGCCCGGTGACCGTCAGCGTCATGGTCAGCGCCGTCCCCATTGCAATCAACAGCAACATGCCGCCGGTCATCATCAATCTGACGAACGGAATTTCTTACGCCAACACCAATGTGGGCGGCTCGGACTTTTATCATTATTCGGATTATTCGGTTCCCCCCGTCGCCGGCGTCCTGTTTGAGGTGACGAATGCCAGCGGCCCAGTCACGCTCGTCGCGCGTTTCGGCCTGCCGCTGCCGTCGCTGTCCAGCTACGATTACATCAGCGCCAATCCCGGCACCGCCGATGAACGCATTCTTGTGCTGACGAATTCCACGCCGGTGTTTCTGGCCAGCGGCGACTGGTATCTGGCCGTCGTCAACATTTCCGGCGGCCCGGTCACTTATTCCGTCCTGGCCACGAATTTGTCCAGCGCCCAGCCGCCGGTGTTTTTGTTCCCGACGAACACCGATGTCTTCACCAACATCGAGACCACGCTGTTCACCAACAATTGCGTGGCGACGGATCCGAACGCTCCGCCTTTGCCGCTGACGTTCGCGCTGGTGAGCGGGCCGTCCAACATGACCGTTTCCGCCGGCGGCGCCATCAGCTGGACGCCGACCGAGGCTCAAGGGCCGTCCACCAACGCGATTTTGATCAGCGTGGCGAATGTAGTTTACAGCGTCACGAACAGTTTCACGATCGTCGTGGAGGAATCCAACCTGCCGCCGGTGTTGCCGTCCATCCCGGATCAAGTGGTCATCTTGCCGGGCACGCTGGTCGTGACGAACACGGCGGCGGATCCGGACATTCCAGTCAATCTGCTGACCTACCAGTTGTTGGTTTCTCCGGCTGCGGCCAATGCAACGATTTCCACCGATGGCATTATCACCTGGACGCCAACGGTGGCGCAGTCGCCGGGCCTTTACACCTTCACGACGATTGTGACGGACACCAATCCGTGGGCGGTCAATGCGCAATCCCTGAGCGCCACGAATAGTTTCACCGTCTTTGTGTCCAGTCTTTCCGGGCCTTTTGCGTTCACGCAACCCGCTACATCCGTCACGGGAACCAGCGCTCAATTGAACGGCATGGCCACGCCGAATGGTCTGCCCACCACCGCCTGGTTCCAATGGGGAACGAACACGCTTTATGGAAACCAGACGCCGCCCGCCGGGATCGGCAGCTCCTTCAATGTGGTTTATACGCCCAGCCCGATCAGCGGTTTGGTGACGAACGTGCCGTATCACTTCCGGCTGGTGGTGAGCAATGCCTTGGCGGTGGTTTATGGTTTCGACCAGATTTTGGATGAAGCCAATGTGGTGGTCTGGGGTGCTGACTATGTCGGGCAGGCCAATGTGCCGCCGGGTTTAAGCAATGTGGTGGCCATCGCCGGCGCTTACGATCACAGCCTCGCGTTGAAAAACAATGGAACGGCGGTGGGCTGGGGCGACAATACGTTTAATCAGGCAACGGTGCCGGGCAGTTTGAACAACAATCTGGTGGCCGTTGCCGGTGGTGAATACTACAGCATGGCATTGAAGAATAACGGAACGGTGGTCGCCTGGGGCGCGAACATTCTTACCCAAACGAATGTGCCGCCCGGTTTGAACAATGTGGTGACGATTGCGGGCGGATCTTTTTCCAGCCTGGCGCTGAAAAACAATGGAGCGGTGGTGGCCTGGGGGGCCAACTTCTTCGGTCTGACGACCGTGCCAGCGGGCGCGAGCAACAACGCGGTGGCCGTCGCCGGTGGTGGTTTCCATAATCTGGCGATCAAGAACAACGGGACCGTCATAGCCTGGGGTGACAATAGCGCCGGCCAGCTGAACTTGCCCGCAGGCCTGACCAATGTGGTGGCCATCGCGGGCGGAAATTATCACAGTCTGGCGTTGAGAAACGACGGGACGGTGGTGGCTTGGGGTGACAACAGCGCCGGTCAGACGAATGTTCCCCCCGGCTTGAACAATGTGGTGGCGGTCGCCGCCGGCGGTTTCCATAGTCTGGCGTTGAAAAACGACGGGACGGTGGTGGCTTGGGGGGATAATTCCGCCGGTCAGAGAAGTGTGCCCGTGGGTTTGAGCAACGTGGTGGCCATCGCCAGCGGTTATTTTCACAGTCTGGCATTGACACCTCTGTTCAATGTCAATCCGACCAATCCCCTCGTGTTGAACATTACCAACGGTGTGCCGCAAACGAACGGCATTTTCCCCGGCGGCATTACTTATTATCAAGTCAACGTGCCGGCGAATGCGGATTTCGCCACAAACATCCTCTTCACGCTGAACGCGAACCAGACGTTGAACCTCTGGTTCACGACCAATTCACCGCCCTCCATCGCCAACAACGCATCGCTGTTGCTCGCCGCGGTCACAAATGGTTCCTCGGTTTTGAGCACCACCAGCGTGCCGACAAACATCGTGCCCGGCGCAGTTTACTATCTCGGCGTGCAAAACACGAACAGCTTCACGGTCGCTTACGAGATTGAAGTGGACTTTCATCTGCCGTCTCCAACGAATAATTCAATTCCTATTTCCAGCATCACTTACACCAACAACGGCACGACAAACGGCTTCTTGCTGACGTGGTTCGCGCCGAGCAATGATTTGTTCCAAGTGCAATGGAACAACGATCTGGCATCCACGAATTGGGGCACGTTCACCAACATCGTGAGCTACAACACAAATTTCCCCGCCAGCCCGGCGAACGCGCAATTTAATTTCTTCGACGATGGCTCGCAAACGCCGCCCGGATTGCCGCCGATCCGTTTCTATCGGTTGATACTTTTGCAATCAACGAATCCGCCGCCGCCGGCCAACCCCGTGTCCATTGGCAGCATCACTTCGACAAATATCAGCGGAACGAACGGCATCCTGATCACATGGTTCGCGCCGAGCAATGATCTGTTCCAGGTGCAATGGACGGCCAGCCTCGCGCCCGAAAGCTGGGCCGCGTTCACCAACATTGTCAGCTACAATACCAGCGCCTTCACCAGCCCGACGAACACGCAGTTCAATTTCTTCGACGACGGCTCGCAAACCGGCGGCTTCGGCCCGCTGCGGTTCTATCGGCTGATCCTCTTGCAGGCGACCAACACGCTGACGCTGCCTCTTCAGACCAATCTCATCGTCAATGTTTCGACGGCGGTCACCATCACCAACACAGCGGTTGATTCCAACACCAACGCCGTCTTGACCTACATCCTGACCAACTCGCCCGCCGGCGCTTTGATCAGCAGCAACGGCATCATTACTTGGACAAATGCGGCGCCGGCCGGCAGCGCCAGCCGGTTCACTACGATTGTCACCGACAACGGCCTGCCGCCTTTGACCGCAAGCAACACGTTTACCGTCTTTGTCGCTCCGTTCCCGGCCATCACAAACGTCACTGTCACCATGACCAATGTGACTTTGCAGTGGCCCGCGCCGACCAATGACCAGTTCCAGGTGCAGTGGACGACCAACCTTGCGCCTGTCATCAACTGGTTCACTTTCCCGGACATCCTCATCTCGACCAATGGCACGTTCGCCTTCACGGACACAAACGCGCCGCTGGTCATGAAATTTTACCGCCTGTTGTTGCTGCCGTAGCAAAACGACGGCGGTCGCAGACGCCTGACGGGTTTTTTATTGTTCTGCCGTTGGGTAAAATGCAAGCTGGAATAAATGCTGGTCAAACTGATATGCCCGGAATGCCGGGCGGAAATCGCCCCATCCAACTCGGAATGGCATTGCCCGAAATGCGGAAGAAAGTTCCCGCGTCTCCACGGCATCCTTTCCTTTCTGACGGACGCGGAAAAGTTCAACGAAGGCGAATTCGAGGAAAGACAAAAGGACGCGTGGTCGGACAGCGCCGCGCTCCGGCAGAAAATCAGCCGGAGCCGGTTGCTTTCTTTTTTGAACACGCTCCGGATCAAGTTTTCATTTTTTGGCCGGCGCGACCGGGTTTTTTACGACGAAATGGCCCATGGGGACAAATCGCGGCTGATCCTGGATCTGGGCTGCGGCGGCGGACGCCATTATTTCTGCAAATACGGAAAAGTCATCGGCGTGGACCCGGAGCTGGAACTGCTGCCGATGGCCCAAAAACTTTACGCGGAGGTTTATCACGCCGGCGGCTACCAACTGCCGTTTGCCGGCAACTCGTTTGATTACGTCGTCTCCAGCGACGTGCTCGGCCACATCCCGTTCGACAAAAAGGACGTGCTCTTTGCCGAGATGCATCGCGTTCTGAAACCGGGCGGACGCGCCGTCCATGTGATTGAAACCGATTGCACCAACATCTGGTCCCGTCAGGCTAAAAAAATCCCGGGATTTTTTGAAAAGCATTACGTTGATATTCCCGGACACGTCGGCCTCGAGCTGCCAACGGCGTTGCGAAACCGTTTTTTGAAGCACGGCTTCAAGGAGGTGCGGTTCAAGAAGCTCTTCGGCAATTTCCAGCCGGTGGGGGACATCGCGGGCGTTTTCAAAAATGATTTCGACAAGCATCCGGCCTGGGTCCGGTTCATCGTGCGTGTGGACGCGTTTCTGGGAAAGAAGATCATCGTTCGCGAAGGCCTTCATCTGCTCATGGAACCGCTTGCCATCCTCGACGATTCGCTGACATCCATTGACAACGGATGCGGGATGCTGGTGGTGTTTGAAAAATAAAATCGCATCCGGCGACATCCCGCTTTGCTTCCGCCGCGGTTTTGAATACTCTTGCCGGTTGATTTGAATTGAAAAATCGCGGCCATGAGCAAGGAATTCATCCGCATCGGCGGGGCGCGTGAGCATAACCTGAAAAATCTCACGCTGAACATCCCGCGCGACCGGCTGGTGGTCATCACCGGCCTCAGCGGCAGCGGCAAGTCGTCGCTCGCGTTCGACACCATCTACGCCGAGGGCCAGCGCAAATATGTCGAAAGCCTTTCCGCCTACGCCCGCCAGTTCCTCGACCAGATGCAGAAGCCGGAGGTGGACTTCATCGAGGGCCTGTCGCCCGCCATCGCCATCGAACAGCGCAGCTCCGGCAGCAGTCCGCGCTCCATCATCGCCACCACCACTGAGATTTACGATTACCTCCGCCTGCTCTACGCGCACATCGGCAAACCGCACTGCCCGGACACCGGCGTGCCCATCGTCTCCCAGACGACCAGCGACATCGTGGATAAAATCCTCGCGCTGCCGCCCAAAACCCGCGTCATGCTGCTCGCGCCGGTCATCCGCCGGCAAAAAGGCGAGTTCCGCGACGTAATCGAACGCCTCGCGCGCGAGGGCTTCGTCCGCGCACGGGTGGACGGCGAATTCGTCGAACTCGCCGCCGACACGCGGGTCAAACTCGACAAAAAGAAATTTCACACCATTGAGGCCGTCGTGGACCGGCTGGTGATTGACGACAAAATCCGTGTGCGGCTCGGCGATTCGGTCGAGACCGCGTTGCGCTGGGGCGAAGGCGTGATGTTCACGCTGCACCAGGCGCCGGCGGACAATTCAAAAGCTGGCAACAAACCCCTCTCCCGTCCTGCGGACACCCTCTCCCCGCCCAGCGGGGA